>VOFI01004233.1_pt1 | contig 40854 bp, 63 predicted proteins | sample 5384131 | NCBI WGS metagenome assembly VOFI01 (sample SAMN12384728, study PRJNA508395) | human gut metagenome | isolation source: healthy gut H | host: Homo sapiens | reverse complement strand
CTACAAATATGGTAACAGTTGCCTGGCTGGAAGTTTACAAAACTGCTGGAGAATCTCCAGGTGCCTCCTCCCAGCAGATGTCGCACTTCTGGAAGTTCAGCCTGACCTGGCGCTACCTGGCCGGGGCTGCCAAATGGAATCGTCCTCTGCCAGGCAATTGATTGTCCGCCTGGGGCGCCTGTTAATTGCGATTCCGCGCGGTGAGTGGCGCAAGCGTGAGGGAGCCCTGGCACACGCCCCCCTCCACGGTGAGCAGGCAGCCGATCTGCCCAGGAATTAGTGGGGGGTGTTTTCGCACTCCAGAACATGACGCTGCGGATCACACCGTGGGAGGTATAGATGCCCGGAACGCCGCAGTTTGTTCGGGAGTCGTCCGGTGACCGTCAAACAATCACCAGTCGGGGACAGTTGCGCCTTTCTAAGCCCGGAAAGTTGTCGCAGCTCTCGGGAAGAGGTTGATGCAGTTACCGACCGCCCGTCCGGTTAGGCAGGTGCGGTGTCCTTTTGCCGCATTCAGCCGGAGGGGCTCGGAAATGGGCACAGGTCCCGCCATCACTCAAAATTCAAGTCTCAGCAGAGTCGGTTCAGCAAAGCCGGAGCCTCACCAGTCATTTTATCAGACCACGCCGACCACGTGAGGCGCCTGCCTTCATTTCCCTCTGCCGCAGTGAGCCGTCATACTCTCCTCAGCGGCAGGACCGCCGGCCCCTCGCCTGCAGAACCTCCCCGGTACCGGGGTAGCAGTTTTAACAGGTTCCTCCGCCCAGGAGATGCACTGGGACCGGTGAAGAATGAGGGCCTCCACGATCTCGCCTCCTATTGCATGACGCACGTTAAATACTCAATTCCTCATTGCTGGGCGATGATTTGCTGTGGTCCTGTCCCCATTTATCGGAGATCTGGCCTGATTTGCAGGGTCATAGGGCCGTATGTCATGTCATGGCGATCACTGCAGCAGCTTCCAGTACATGTCGCCAAATTCACAGGAAGAGACCAATCGGCCCCTGACCCAGCCTCAGTGGAGGCGGCGGTGGCTGAGGGAGGTCGATCCCTGGAGACCGGTCCCAGGGGGACACGAAACCTACCTCGTCGTTGCTCTGCCGTGTCGATGAGGCCTGGGGGACGGTGAATATTCAAAAACCATGCAGTGGCACTGCCAGGCTGGAAGATACGGATTGCGCCTGCTGGGGAGTCGTTTGGGCGACGGCTGGGTAGCTACCAGCAGAGAGATCAGGAGACGGCCCCAAAGAGCCCAAAGCCCCTGTGAAGGGGAGACCGAAAGCTGCCGTACAGGAAGCCGCGTCGCAGCTCATGAGCTGTCCGAGTAGCCGTATTTCCAGCAGAAATAACCCCGCCAGAAATCAGGTGCCCTCCGGCAGGATACCAGGAGGCAGCCAGGCAGGCGATGGTCGTTGCCTCAGATGGGGCCCTCCTCAGTTCCAGGCTACGGCAGCCAGACACAGCCCTGCCGGAGTAGCAGACGTCGCACATCATCAGGATGTTAAACATTAAACATTGCTGCGATATTGGTGGCGTCAGGGTTATCCGAAAGCAGCAAGCCGGCGGCTTCCAGTGAAGCCCCTCTGAAACAATTAGTCATCGCCCGGAGCGAAAGTCCAGCATATTCCCCTAAAATGTGGAGGCTTTTTCACCTGGCATAGTTGTTCACTCAGTCTTTCCTCCGTCATCAGATCGTTAGGAGATGATCTCGTCAGTGGATTACCTTCGCGCCGGGGGAAAGCAGCACCTTCCCCAGCCACTGGCAACAGTTGTCGTCACTCTAGGTCGGGGGAGACCTCGGTCTGGTCTTCGGTCTCCCGTTCGTAAATACCGCTGCGTGGGGTTGACCAGACGATCAATCACCCGCCCGGTGACCAAAAGTGGAAATATACCCATAGATAAGGGCGCCAGGCAGGAAGGGAGTGAATATCTCCTATCGACTTTAGAATTCCTGAGTCCTCAGCTAACTCCAGACAGACGTTCCAGCTGCAACTCTCCTCCAGTGCTTGGGAGCTGCACTGTTACCACTGTTCCAATCTCCAGCGATGACAAATCAGCTGGGGTGGGAAATTCATATCATCTCTGGCCTCAGAAATCCTCACTGCAGGCTGGATGTCCATTCTGCCGCAGCCTGGCCTCTCAGTGGAGTGCTCACCAGCCTGTCTGTCAAGTCATGAATAGCACAGCCCAAATATTGGGATCGAAGGCCGCCTCTCGGAGAACCTCTTCCAGCGGCTGTGCCGGTTGTCATAAAGTGAGCAGCATCTATCATGCCTTCTCGTGGCCTGTTGGCGTCGGAAGCGGAAGCTCGGGGATATTCATCGTGTCGGTTGCTTTCTAACGCCGTCAGTCATGCCCTCAGGTGGGACAAGTCATAGAGTGGCCTTGCACACACGCCGTTCTTCACCTGGGATGTCAAGTCAATGTCTGGCCTGAGCAGCTGGTGGGAGTCTTCGTGCCAAGACTGGGATTGTACTGGGTTCAGAGTGGCGGAGTAGCCATGTCCAGGCGGGGAGCCGAGACAGACTGTCTCAGAGCGACGGCAGCACCAAAACGCGAGATCTGGCTCGAGGCTGACACTGTTGCCCAGCTCATGTCACGGAGAGCCCAGCAGCAAATTCTTCTGAGGCTCACTGTCACATCTGTTCGAGCCTGTTCATTGGCCTCAAGAGGAGCAGTGGTTCGAAGGACAGTTGCCCGGCAAATCACCTTCCTAGCCCTGTGAGAAAATGCTGACTGTGAGCCTGATGAGGGCTGCCTGCTCAAATTAGAAACCCCAGACTGTCTGTCCACCACCACTGTCCCCGGGAGGCCTCAGCCCATTCAGGGGAAGCCTGGCAGGGCACCTTCTTCAGGACGGGCTCAATGCCGCACGGGGACGACGCCTGGCGTCCTGTTCTGCGAATATTCTCGCCAGAATTTGCGGCCTTACCCATTGCAAAAGGCCAGCATAGGAGGATTGAACGAAGCATACATGAAGAACGACACCGGCGCCATGTTAACGCTGCCGTCCTCCTTTGAGGTGCAAACCAATACGAGCGGGTCAGGAGAAGTCACTGCGGTTGCCTGACCGATGTTAATTTCTTTCATAAGGATACCTACCTTTCTGCAACGATGCGATCCGAACTTCAGCGCGGTCTGCGTTGACTTTCGCTGATAAGATTATTATACTAAGTTTGCAGATACCTTCAAGTACGCAGAATATTCTTACGTAGTATGGTGTACCATACCATGTTGGGATACGATCTCTGCCAATTTCCGCGCCGCATAGAAAGGACGGTACAACATGGATCTGGATTTGACGTATGAGGAATGGACAGAACAAGTAAAGCGCGGCATTCTCACCGACGCCGGCAATTGCCCCGTGACGTCATTACTCATTATGCTGCAAGGAAAATGGAAATTTCAAATCATTTATGAACTGTGTATCAAAACCCCATCCGGTTTGGAGAATTGAAAAAAAGAACATTGAAGGAATTACCAACACCATGCTCGCATCCTCTCTGCGTGAACTAGAAAAAGACGGTCTGGTATCCAGAATGCAATTCAATGAAATCCCTCCCCATGTGGAATATTCTTTGACCGAAAAAGGCAAAGGGTTGCTGCCTGTTTTTATGCTATGACGAAATGGGGCCTTCGGTACATTCCCTAAGAAGGGAGACGGCAATCACGGGAAACATCCCATTGCTTTTTCCCATCGTGTCTTGTTATCTAAAAAAGATGCTTGTGTGTTACTTTATAACACATAAGCATCTTCCTTCGGCATGAGACTGCAGTACCTGGTCGTATTCTGTCCCCCTGCTTCCTGCAACAGCTTCCATGCTCCTGGCGTCTGATACTGTACCCACAGCCCCCCTCCCAAATTTTTCCTCTCCCGTACAAAAAAGTTGTCAAAATATTCCTTTTTGTGTATAATATGGCTCGCGTGTGGGTGCCGTACCCACAGCCCCACAGAGAAACAGAGAGAAAGGAACCAAAACATGGAGGATACATTACAGATCTTGACCGCCATGGTCATTTACATGGGCGTGGTCATCGTTCTGGGCATCACCTTCGCGAAACGGGCCAACGCCAGTTCAGACGCCTACTTCCTGGGCGGGCGCAGCCTGGGCCCCTGGGTGACCGCCATGAGCGCCGAGGCCTCGGACATGTCCGGCTGGCTGCTGATGGGGCTGCCCTGGCCTATTGGTGCGGCATCGCCGATGCCGCCTGGACCGCCATCGGCCTGGCCGTCGGCACCTACATCAACTGGCTGATCGTGTCCAAGCGGCTGCGCCGGTACAGCATGCGGGCGGGCAACGCCATCACCCTCCCAGAATACTTTTCCAACCGTTTTCACGAGAAGAGCAAAGTCATTATGACCATTGCTGCGCTGTTCATCCTGATCTTCTTCACGGTGTACGCAGCCAGCTGTCTGGTCACCTGCGGCAAGTTGTTTTCCACCCTATTTGACATGCCCTACATTCCCATGATGATTGTGGGGGCCGTCTTTGTCCTGGTCTACACCCCTGATCGGCGGCTTCCTGGCCGAGAGCGCCTCTGACTTCATGCAGGCGCTGGTGATGATCATCGCCCTGGGGGTCATTGTGTTTGTGGGCACCACCGCAGCCGGGGGCTGGACGCGGTCATTGACAACGTCCGCAGCATCCCGAGCTTCCTGGAGTTCTTCGGCATCGCCACGCCGGAAACCGTGGATGGCGTGCAGCAGGTGGCAGCAGGCACGCCCCTCTTCGGGGAAGGGACCTCCTACGGGGCCCTCTCCGTGGTGTCCGCCCTGGCGTGGGGCTTGGGATACTTTGGCGTGCCCCAGGTTCTGCTCCGGTTCATGGCCATTCGCAGCGAGCGTGAGCTGACCATGTCTCGGAGAATTGCCACCGTTTGGGTGGTGATCTCCCTGACCATCGCGGTGTTCATCGGCGTGGTGGGCCGTTCGCTGTACCCCTCGGCACTGCTCACCTCCTCGGAGGCAGAAAACGTGTTCATCCTTCTGGCCACCAGCCTGCTCCCGCCCCTTCTGGCCGGGTTTGTGATGGCCGGGATCTTGGCGGCGACCATCAGCTCCTCGGACTCCTACCTTCTCATCGCCGCCTCTGCCTTTTCCAAGAACATCTACCAGGGGCTGTTCCGCAAGAAGGCCTCGGACAAAGAGGTCCTGCGCGTCTCCCGGCTCACCCTTCTCCTCATCGCGGTGGTGGCCATTGTCATCGCCCTGGACGAGAACAGCGTCATCTTTACCATCGTCAGCTTCGCCTGGGCGGGGTTTGGCGCCACCTTTGGCCCGCTGATGCTCTTCAGCCTCTTCTGGAAGCGGACCACCCGGGCCGGGGCCATCGCCGGGATGCTGGGCGGTGCCGGGATGGTGTTCGTCTGGAAGCTGCTGGTGCGCCCCCTGGGCGGCCTGTGGGATGTCTACGAACTGCTGCCTGCCTTCCTGTTCTCGGTGCTCTGCATCGTGGTGGTCTCCCTCCTGACGCCCCCGCCCCTCGGAGGAAATTCAGAGAGAGTTCGACGAAGTGAATGCCGGCGGAAAGACGGCCTAAGCCCTTCCCCCTTAAAAAACCAACACCAGCGTGGGCCCTAAGGGTCCACGCTGGTGTTTTTGATCTGGGCATGGCCTTACGCCCCTGGCTCCCGGGCGGGCTGCCCCTGGCTCTTTTCATAGGCCATCCTGGGGTAGGGGTCCTCCTCCACGTAAATGGTGCCGCAGGGGAGAAAGCCCTCCTTCTCCAACAGGGTCTGCATGACCCGGTTGTCCCCGTGGGTGTCAATCCGCAGATGGCCGCACTGGGCATAGGCCCACCGAAGGCAGAACCTGCCCGTCCCCGGCACCGACCCGTCCGAAGCCAGCCGGTGGACCACCCCATAGGGGCTGTCGTCCCGCCAGGCCCCTGCCTCGATGCGGCGGTAGGTGGGCTCCACGTCCTTCCCCTGGGTGAAGAAGAAGGTGCCCACCACCCGCCCGGCTTCCAGGCAGACATAGCTCTTCCCCTGGGCGATGTCCTGGCGGAGCAGGGCCTCCGGGGCCAGTGGGTGGGCCCCCACTGGTTGGGGTTGCCGTGGTCGGCCATAAACTGCCGGGCCTGGCATACAGGGCCAGCAGGCGGAACACCGCGCCGGGCTGGGGGCTAGGGAGGAATCAGACACGGGTCTAGCATCGTCAATGACACCCTTCACAGGAGATCCCAGGGAACTGCTGTGGGTCATAGGGAAGGTGGTTGCGGTCATAGTAGTCCTTCAGGGCGGCTTTCACCGCCTCCTCTGCCAGAACGGAGCAGTGGAGCTTGTGGGCGGGGCAGACCGTCCAGGGCCTGGGCCACTGCCCGGTTGGTGAGGCCCATCACCTCGGTGAGGGGTTTGCCCTTGATCATCTCCGTGGCCATGGAGCTGGAGGCGATGGCGCTGCCGCAGCCGAAGGTCTCAAACTTCACGTCGGTGACGGTGTCGTGGTCAATTTTCAGGTAGATCTTCATGATGTCCCCGCACTTGGCGTTGCCCACTTCCCCACGCCGTCGGCATCCTCCAGGATGCCCACATTCCGGGATGGCGGAAATGGTCCATCACTTTCTCACTGTATAACATAGTCTCGCGCTCCTTTCTGCAGCTCCCGCCAGACGGGAGACATGTTGCGTAAGTACTCCACCACCTTGGGGATTTCCCTGGAGCATGGTGTCCACCTCTGCCTCGGTGTTCTCCTCACACAGGGACAGGCGGAGGGAGCCATGGGCCACCTCGTGGGGCCGGCCGATGGCCAGCAGCACATGGCTGGGGTCCAGGGACCCGGAGGTACAGGCCGACCCAGAGGAGGCACAGATCCCCCGGTCGTCCAGCAGCAGGAGGAGGGACTCCCCCTCAATGCCCTCGAAGCAGACGTTGACGTTCCCCGGCAGGCGGTGGTCCCGGTCCCCGTTGAGGGCGGCGTGGGGAATGGCCGCCAGGCCGTCTATGAGCTTGTCCCGCAGGGCGGTGACTTTGGCGGCGTTGGCCTCCAGGTGGTCACAGGCGGTTTGGAGGGCGGCGGCCAGGCCCACAATGCCGGCCACATTCTCCGTCCCGGCCCGCTTCCGGCGCTCCTGGGCGCCCCCCTCGATGAGGGGGGGAGCAGGGGAACCCCTTGCGGACGTACAGGGCGCCCACCCCTTTGGGCCCGTGGAACTTGTGGGCCGACAGGGAGAGCATGTCGATCTGCTCCGCCCCCACGTCGATGGCCAGGTGCCCGGTACAGCCTGGACGGCATCGGTGGGAAGGGGACCTTCCGCTTTGCAGATCGCCCTGATCTCCGGGATGGGCTGGATGGTGCCGATCTCGTTGTTGGCGAACATGATGGTGACAAGACACGTGTCCTGGGTGATGGCCGCCTCCACCTGCTGGGGGTGATGCGGCCGTCTGCGTGGACGTCCAGCAGGGTCACGGTGAAGCCCTCCTTCTCCAGTTTCTGGAGGGTGTGCAGGACGGCGTGGTGCTCAAAGGCGGTGGAGATGATATGGGTTTTCCCCTGCCGTTTTCCCCAGCGGGCGGCGGAGAGGATGGCTTGGTTGTCCGCTTCGCTGCCGCCGGAGGTAAAGACAATCTCTTCCGGGCGGCAGTGGAGACACAGGGGCCACGGCCTCCTGGCCTGGGCCAGGGCGGTGGCCGCCGTCTGCCCCAGGGTATATAGGGAGGAGGGGTTCCCGTACTGCTCGGTGAGGTAGGGCAGCATCGCCGCCAGGGCAGTGGCGCTGAGGCGGGTGGTGGCGGCGTTGTCGGCATAGATCATGGATGGGTCCTCCTTTTCATGGATTTTTATCCTACAAAACAACTAGGTTATTTGAAGGATACCACGAATTCCCTATAAAGTCAATAGGAAATTGAAAGATTCTGCTCCCTTTCTTCCTCCCTTCCCTGCCCACGAAAAAAGCACCCTGCCGCCGCAGGGTGCTTTCGCCATTCGTTATGGGGTCTCTTCCACTTTTTGCAGGTCCGCCAGAGACGCTGTCCAGGTATTGGTCGATCACCTGGTCCAGCCCCTCCCACAGGGGAGGGGCCCAGTGGCCAGCCTTTTCACAGCCCTTCTGCTCCCCCCGCAGGCAGGAGACCGAGGCCAAGCTCCCCTCGGCCAGCCGGAGAATCTCCCCCGGCCGCGTAGTCCTTCGGGGGGCGGCACAGGCGGTAGCCCCCCCGCCCTTGCCCCGGGTGGCGTCCACCAGGTTGGCACGGCTCAGGGAGGCCAGGATGTTCTCCAGGTACTTCACGGAGATCTCCTGCCGCTGGGCAATGTCTTTCAGGGGAATGTAATCCCCGGTGTTGTGGTCGGCTAAGTCCAGCATGACGCGAAGGGCATATCGTCCCTTGGTAGAGATCATCATACGCAGTTCCCTCTTTTCTTTGATTGATGTGATGCTGAGGACCTATGGGCAGTTTTCCCCTCCCCAAGCAGGGAGGGAAAAAGACAAGTCGTTTTGTAGTAATTGCTATTATACCCCAAAGACCGAAAAAAGTGAATGGGTTGCCGTCAAATTTCCACATTTTTTGCAGGGCGCCATGCAAACGATGGATCCGCCCCCGGAAAGGCCCGTTACGCCTTCCTTCCTGCTCCGGGATGTGCTATACTGAACACCTAGAACCCCAAAAAGGAGGCTCCGCCATGGAAACCTATCTGTTAGAGGGCTTCTTCCTGGAAGGCCGCCCCACCGGCCCCGCCTTTCAGGATGCCCTGGCCGCCCACCACCAATACATCGCCCAGCAGGTGGCCGCAGGGGCCGTCCTGCTGGCAGGCCCCGTGCCCCAGGACCCCGCCCGGGGCGGCATCCTGGTGGTGAAAACCGACGACGTCGCCGCCTTCTGCCAGGCAGACCCCTTCGTCCAGCGGGGCGTGCAGCGGTATGACGTGATCCCCTTCCGGGTCTTCGACGGCCAAGCCGCCGTCAAAGCCTGGGCGGAATGAGGGAGGCCCCATGGAAGTCTGGGAATGGACCTTGACCATCGCCCTGCCTCTGGCTGCCCTCCTGTGGGGAGCGGCTCTCCGCCACCAGAGGGGCACCTGGTTTCTGGCAGGGTGGAACACTCTGCCCCCAGAGGAGAAAGCATCCTGGCAGGCCAAGGCACTGTGCCGTCTCTACGGAACCTGTGTCATGGGCTGCGGCCTTGGCCTGTTTCTCCTGCTGTACGGCAGCTTCCAGGGGGAGGATCTCCCCCTGCTCCTGGGGCTGGGGATCTTTGGGGCCATGGTGGTCCTCTCCCTGGTCCTCCCCCGTCTCTGCCCGAAACGGTACCGCACCCGGGAATGACCCCCGTCCTTCCCCAAACCATATGAGGATGCATCCCATGGAACACCATCCACCCACCCTTGCCATCTCCGGCCTGCGGGCGGGGTTCCCCCGGCCCCCAGGGCCTGGTCCCCGCCGTGGACGGGGACCTCACCGTCCCCGGGGCACCATCGTGGGCCTGGTGGGGAGTCCGGCTGCGGCAAGAGCGTCACCGCCCTGTCGGTGCTGGGGCTCCTGCCCCCCAACGGCCAAGTGGCCGGGGGGACCATCGACTTCGGCGGGCAGGACCTGCTGACCCTCCCCCCCGGACGCCCTCCGCCGCCTGCGGGGGACCGGATCGCCATGATCTTCCAGGATCCCATGACCTCCCTCAACCCCGTTTACCCCCGTAGGGCGGCAGGTGGCGGAGGTTCTCCGCCTCCACCGGGGGCTGGACCGGAAGGCCGCCAAGGCCCGGACGGTGGACCTCTTCCACCAGGTGGGCATCCCCGACCCGGCGGCCCGGTACGGGGCCTACCCCCGGCAGCTCTCCGGGGGGCTGCGGCAGCGGGTGATGATCGCCATGGCCATGGCCTGCGAGCCGGAGCTCCTCATCGCCGACGAGCCCCACCACCGCCTTAGACGCCACCATCCAGGCCCAGATCCTCCGGCTCATGGGGGACCTGCGCCGGGACCACGGCACAGCCATCCTCCTCATCACCCACAACATGGGGGTGGTGGCCCAGCTGTGCGACTACGTCTACGTCATGTACGCCGGGCAGATCGTGGAGGCCGCGGAGACCTTCGACCTCTTCCGCACCCCCCCCGGCACCCATACACCGCAGGGCTGCTCCGGGCCATCCCCCTCCCTGGAGGGGGCGGAGGAGCGGCTGTACACCATTCCAGGGACCGTGCCGGCCCCAGGCGCTCCCCACCCCGGCTGCCGCTTCTGCCCCCGGTGTGACCAGGGGGGGGGGACTGCGCCGCCAATCCGCCCCCCTCACCCACCTGGGCGGGGGCCATCTGGTCCGCTGCCACCACCCCCGCTGAGAGGAGGCAACCATGGCAACCATACTGGCAGAGGGAAAACACCTCTCCAAAACCTTCCCTGTGAAGGGCCAGGGTAAGGGCGCTGCCCTCCACGCCGTGTCCGGCGTGGACCTGGCCGTCTACGAGGGGGGAGACCCTGGCCCTGGTGGGGGGAGTCCGGCTGCGGCAAAAGCACCTTAGGCCGGCTCCTGCTGGGGCTGCTGCCCCCACCCAAGGGCAGGTGTTCTTTGACGGCCAGGACCTGGCCGCCCTGCCCCCGGCCCGGCTCCGGGCCCTCCGGCGGCAGATGCAGCTGGTGTTTCAGGACACCGCCGCCGCCCTGAACCCCCGGTGGACCGTGGGCCAGTCCCTGGCCGAGCCCCTGCGCATCCACAACCTCTGCCCCCGGGGGGAATACGCCGCCCGGGGGCGGCCCTGCTGACCCAGGTGGGCCTTGGCCCCGGACCTGCTGGACCGGTACCCCCACCAGCTTTCCGGGGGCCAGCGGCAGCGGGTGGGCCTGGCCCGGGCCCTGGCCCTGTCCCCCCGGCTGGTGGTGTGCGACGAGCCGGTGTCCGCCCTGGACGTCTCCGTCCAGGCCCAGATGCTCAACCTGCTGGCGGACCTCCAGGCATCCCAAGGGCTCACCTACGTCCTCATCTCCCACGACCTGGGGGTGGTCCGCCACAGCGCTGACCGGGTGTGCGTCATGTTCCTGGGCCGGGTGTGCGAGGTGGGGCCCACCCAGGCCCCTGTTCTCCGCCCCCGGCACCCCTACACCAAGTTCCTGCTGGACTCCGTCCCCGGCCGGACCCCACCTGCCGGGGGGAGGGCGGCCCCTTGGCCGGGGAGATTCCTCCCCGGTGCACCCCTTCGGGGGTGCCGGTTCCGCACCCGGTGCCCCTATGCCCAAGACATCTGCTGCCCAAACCGTCCCCCCTCACCGGGGGGCGGGGGACCACCAGGCAGCCTGCCACTTCCCTTGGGAAGGGCATAAGGAGGATGTCCCATGCCCTTCATCGACCTGCACTGTGACACCATCGCCCGCCTGCTGGCCTGCCAGCGGGCGGGGCACCCCGCCCACCTGCGGAGGGGGGAACCCCTCCACGTCAACCTGGAAAAGCTCCGCCGCAGCGGCTACCTGCTCCAGGCCTTCGCCCTCTTCGTGAACCTCCACGGCACCCCCGCCCCCGCCGGGGACGGGGCGACCCCCCTACGCCCAGTCCATGGCCGCCCGGCCGAGGACCCCTTGGAGGAGGTCCTCACCCTGGCCGACCTGTATTGGACCGAGCTGGCACAGAACCGGGACCTGGCCCGCCCTGTTCTGACCTTCCAGGACTTGGTCGAGGCCCGAAGCAAGCCGGCCAGATCGGCTGCCTGCTCACCGTGGAGGAGGGGGGCGTGTGCCGGGGCTCCCTCCCCTGCTGCGCACCCTCTACCGCCTGGGGGGTGCGGATCCTCACCCCTCACCTGGAACTACCCCAACCAGCTGGGCGCCCCCAACGGCCAAGGCCGGGGGGCCTCACCGAGACCGGCTTCGCCTTCCTGGCGGAGATGGAGGCCCTGGGGATGCTCCCCGACGTCTCCCACCTCTCCGACGGGGGCTGCTGGGACGTGTGCCGCCGCCCGGCGGCCCTTCCTGGCCAGCCACTCCAACGCCCGGGCCCTGTGGCCCCACCGGCGGAACCTCACCGACGAGATGCTCCGGGCCCTGGGGGACCGGGGCTGCCTGGTAGGGGCCAACTTCTACGCCGGCTTCCTGGGCCCCGGGGCGACCAGTCAGCCGGCAGACCTGCTCCGCCACCTCCGCCACATGATCCACGTGGCCGGGCTGGAGACGGTGGCCCTGGGCCCGACTTCGACGGCATCGACACCCCCTGGCCTGGGGGACGCCGGGGGCATGGACCAGGTGGTCCAGGCCCTGACCAGGGGGGCCCCCCCGGGAGATTGACGCCATCTGCTGGGAGAACGCCTGGAAGTTCTTCCAGCGGACCCTGTAAAGCTCCAGCTCCCGACGGCTTCCCTACCTTGGGCAGCCCCGAGTTTCACCTTCCCGCGCGCACTGCGCCCATTTCCAAAGGAGGACCCATCCATGACGACCTTTCTCTATGCCCCGCTGCTCCAACCCCTGCAGATTGGCAAGCTCACCATCCCCAACCGGTTCTGCGCGGGGCCCCTCACTTTGCCCTCGGTCCACGGCCCCTTTGGGGAGTTCTCCCAAGACGGCCTTTGGCCTACTACGAGGCCCGGGCCAAGGGGGCTTTGGCCTGATTTTCACCGGGGCCTTCCACCCGACACCTTGGTGGACCCGGTCCACCCCCTGACAGCAAGCAGCCCCCTGAAGGCCCCCTTAAGGCCTTCCAACGCTCCGCCGTGGAGCTGTTGGAGCGGCTGGACGCCTACGGGACCAAGATGATCCCCCAGATCTCCATGGGCTACGGCCGGAACGCCCCCGGCTGCTTCTGCCCCTCGGAAATCCCCTACTACCACGCCCCCGCCCGCCTGGCCCCGCCCTCACCAAGGACCAGATCCGGCAGAAGATCGACCAGATGATCGCCACCGCCGTCTTTTTCCAGCAGTGCGGCTTCCCGGGCATTGAGGTCCACGCCATGCACTGGGGGTACCTGCTGGACCAGTTCGCCATGACCTTCATGAACCACCGCACCGACGAGTACGGCGGGGCGCTGGAGAACCGCCTCCGCTGCGCCCGGGTCGGGCTTTGTGGTGTCCATGCGCCTGGCCCTCAAGTCCTACATCAAGGGGTACAACCAACCCTCCCTCCACGGGGAGGACGAGGTGGGCCGCACCCTGGAGGAGGGGCTGGAAATCGCCCGCCGCCTGGAGGCCTACGGCTACGACTGCCTCAGCGTGGACTTTGGCCAGTATGACTCCTTCTACTACGCCGCGCCCCCTGCTACATGGAGAAGGGCCGGGTGATCCCCCTGTCCGCGGCGGTGAAGGAGCAGGTGAAGATCCCCATCCTCTGCGGCGGCCGGATGAACGACCCCGCCCTGGCCGCCCAGGCCATCGCCGAGGGAAGATGGACGCCGTGGTCCTGGGCCGGGCCTCCCTGGCCGACCCCGACTACCCCCCGGAAGGTGGCCATGGGCTGTCCCCAGGACATCCGGCCCTGCATCGGGTGCAACCAGGGGTGCATCAGGGGCCCTGAAAATCGGCCGGCGCACCGGCTGCGCCGTGAATCCCCAGGCCGCCCGGGAGGCCAGCTTCTCCCTCACACCCGCCCCCCGGAAGAAGTCCGTCCTGGTGGTGGGGGGCGGCCCCGCCGGCATGGAGGCCGCCCGCGCCGCCGCCCTCCGGGGGCACAAGGTCACCCTGTGGGAGCAGGGGACGCTCTGGGGGCAACCTGATCCCCCGCCGGGACCCACGACTTTAAGCGGGAACTCCACGAGCTCAGCGCCTGGTACCAGCGGCAGCTGGCCCAGCTGGGGGTGGCGGTCCGGCTGGGGACCGCCGCCGACGCCCCGGCCATCCGCCGAGAAAAGCCCGACGCGGTGATCCTGGCGGTGGGGGCCACCCCACCGTGCCCCCGGCGGCGGGGATGGACAGCCCCAAGGTGGTGGACTGCGTCACCGCCCTCACCGGGGCAGACCTGCCCGGCCAGCGCATCCTGGTGGTGGGGGGCGGCCTGGTGGGCTGCGAGACCGCCCTGGGCTATGCCCAGGCGGGGGAAGACCGTCACCATCGTGGAGGCCCTGCCGGACATCCTCTCCGCCGGCATCCCGGTGCCGGAGATGAACGCCTCCATGCTCCGGGACCTGCTGGCCGAGTGGAAGGTCACCCTCCGCACCGGCTGCCGCCTGGCCCAGGTGACGGCGGAAGGCGCCGTGGTCACCGGCCCCCAGGGGGAGGAGACCCTCCCCGCCGACCATGTGGTCCTGGCGGTGGGCTTCACCCCCGGCCCTCCCTGGCCGGGGAACTGGCCGGCACCGGGATGGAAGTCTACCAAGTGGGGGACGGCAGCAAGGTGGGCAGCGTGATGACCGCCATCGCCTCGGCCTACACCGTGGCCCGGGCACTGTAAGAACGAAGGAGGACAGATCCCATGCGAAAGAATTTTCGAAACGTCGGCTTTTACCCCCAGCCCGTGCTGGTGGTGGGCACCTACGACCAGGACGGCATCCCCGACGCCATGAATGTGGGCTGGGGCGGCCTGGTGGGGGGGGCACCTATGTGGGCTGAACATCTCCCGGGGCCACAAGACCACGGAGAACATCCGCCAAAAAGCGGGCCTTCACCCTGAGCTTCGCCGACCAGGCCAACCTGGTGGCGGCGGACTACGTGGGGCTGGTCTCCGGCTATGACGTGCCGGACAAGATCGCCCGGGCGGGGCTCCACCCCATCCGGAGTGACTTTGTGGATGCCCCTCTGTTTGAGGAGCTCCCCTCACCCTGGAGTGCCAGGTGGTGGAGCTCACCGAGGAGGGGCCCCGGCGGGGTGCGCAGCGTAGGCCAGGTGCTGAACATGAGCGCCGACGAGTCCATCCTGGGGGAGGACGGCCTGGTGGACGCAGACAAGGCCCACTTCCTCTCCTTTGACCGGGTGCGCCGGGTGTACCGCCTCTTAGGCGGCGTGGTGGGCCAAGGCCTACCAAGACGGGAAGCAGCGCATGAAGTGAGCCCCACAACTATCGCAAAAAAAACAGCCGCCGGACGTTCCGGCGGCTGTTTTGATGTTTGGTCTCGGTGTTACAGGGGCGGCTCCCCAACAGGGTTTGCAGGATGTTCTCGTACAGGGCCTCCGGGTGCAGGCGGAACTGGTCGGCCAGTTGGTTGGCCTGGTCCTCGGAGACCGCCAGCAGGTCCAGGGTCATCAGGTTCCCCTTTGTCGTCGTCCAGGATCAGGCGGAGGGTGACCCCCCCATCCTCCCGGGGAAGGAGTTCCGACCGGACTTGGGCGTTGCGGCGGAGCACCGCGTTGACCTTGGCCAGGTTGCGGTCGCACTTTTTCCGCACGGAAAAGGCCAAGGCTGCTCTCGCAGATCTCCCCGTTGCGGCGGCCCTTGTCGGTGATGGTGTAGAGATCCCCCTCCACCGCCAGGTGGCCGGTGCTGACCAGTTCGGCCACCGACTCGGCAAAGTCAAAGTACTCCACCCCCATCGTCGCAGAAGGTAAGGTCCGCCAAGGTGGTGAAGTCCACCGGGCCGGCCACCCGCGCCATCAGGTAGAGGATGAGAAACTTGATGTCCAGTTTGTCGTGAATGAACCCCATGGGCTCCCCTCCCGTTCTGCCCCAGGGGGCGTTGCTGGTCCTATTATAGCCAGTTTGCGGGGAAAGGACAAGGGTTTTTTCTCCCGAGAGGCGGGCGGCTGGGCGCGGAAAGGTGTAGGTTTTCAAAGGATTCGTACCATATGAGATATTTTCAAAAATGTGTTGAAAAAGTGCTTTCTTTGGGGGTATGATAGGGGCGAGTACTTGGCCAATCCCGCGTTTCAAAAAGTACACCTTTTTATATTGCGGAGGTGATAGGGAGCGAAGGACACCCACCCCAGCGCGACCCCATAAAAAAGATAAAAGGAGGAAAACACACGTGAAAAGAAAATTTTTTGCCGCGTTTCTGTCTTTGTGTATGGTGATGAGTTTAGTACCGATGACAGCGTTAGCGGCGGAGGATGTAGGAACTCAAGAACAGGAGACAGGTACCTCGTGTGATGGCACCAATTGCAACCATGTAGCGGCTGTTGGCGACTTGCATTATAATACTTTGCAAGGTGCCGTTGACGCAGGAACAGAACAAACCATCATTCTGCTCCAGGATGTAATACTAACAGATGGTGTTGAAGTAGATAAGCATACCACTATCGAACTGAACGGGCACTCCATCAGTGCTTCCATTGAGAAGTGGACTTCAGACCCAACAGTTGACTATCTCCTGGCCGTAAAACGTGGTGGAGATTTGACCATTAAAGACACTGTTGGCAGCGGTTCTATTACCACGACGACGATTGCGTGTGCCGTAAAGATGACGATAAAAGGGGAGACTGACTCTAACACCCCCGCGAAACTCACTGTCAACGGTGGCACCATTCAGGGACAGTACTATGGCATCTCCGGTAACGGCACCCGTCACAATACTGAAGTCACGATCAATGGTGGTACCATCACCTCCACGAATGGAGTGGCAATCTATCAGCCGCAGGATGGTATCATGACGATCAATGGTGGTACCATTCAATCTAATATCACTGGTATCGAAATCCGTTCCGGCAGCTTGACGGTTAACAATGGCACCATTTCTGGCGGAACCGGCACCCCGGATTCTGACGAGAATGGAAGCGGCACCACAACCTCCAATACTGGCATTGCAGTGGCTCAACACACCACAGATAAAACAATCACTGTTACTATCAATGGCGGTACCATCACTGGCGGCGCAGCCATATATGAAAGCAACCCGCAAAATAATACTGAGAACACTGCTGTTACAGTTTCCATTGCAGATGCTACATTAACCGGCGCCTTGAAGTCCAGCGGCTTTGGTACCGTGACGGTAGACAACGCCACGATTAACGGTGATGTTACCAAAGACGGCACTGGTAACATGGGCATCACCAACGGCACCATTACCGGTAACGTTACCAAGGACAAGGACGACTCCGGTTCCCTGGGCTTTATGAACAGCACGATTCAAGGCACAGTGACAGCGCCGGAAAACAGCATTGTCTATGTTAACACTTCAGTTGATGGCGAGAATAAGAATGAATCAGGCAATCACGAGGCTGCGGTCAATGGCATCCCGTATGCCACCCTGTCCGATGCTATCGCCAACGCCAACGACGGCGAGACCGTGACCCTGCTGGAGAACGCGGATCTGAAGGCGGATATCACCATCAACAAAGACATTACCATCGATGGGCAGGGTCAGTTCAAAATCGACGCCCAGCCCGAGAAAAGTCACGCCATCACGGTTGCCCCCACGACCAAACTGATTCTGAAAGATGTGACTCTGAACATCACAGACGAAGAAGAACAAACCGGAACCTACGGTCTGAACGTGCAGTACGGAGCGACCTTGACGCTGGACAACGCCAACGTAACTTTGGACGGCCTCAGCAACGCCACCATCTCCAGCAAGCCGAGCACTGCTGTGGCCGGAGCCTGGTAAGTTCATTCTCAAAAACTCTGAGATTACAGCAACTAACATCGGCGGCAATTTCTCCAATGGTGGGGATTGGATTCTTACCAATTCCACCATCGAGATTACGAACTGTGCGTCGAATGGCTTTAGCTGTAATTCTGCTACACTGGATAACTCTACGGTTTCTGTCGCCGACGCAGATCTGATGGGTGTTACTGCCAAAGATATCACTCTGAAGAACAACAGTGTAGTTACTGTTGAGCAGTGTGGAGGAGATCTGCCCAAAGAATCTACTTGGGCCACGGATAAGGAAAGCTACAAACACCCGGTGGAAATCAAAACCGATGGCACAGTAGCCATCGATAACACATCTTCCATGGTTTTGCAAAACAACGAGAAGAATAATAACACCATCTAGTTTGTAGAGAGCACTCTGGACAACGATGGTACTCTTCAGGCAAATATTACTACCAAGGCCTCCGTTGGTTCTTTCTCTGTCACTGTGAAGGATGGGAGCGCTGTGCTGTCTGTTGCTACTGTGGAGCGCGGAACAACCTACACGCTTCCCGCCGCACTCAGCAATTACGGCTACAACCACTTCGTGGGTTGGAACGACGGCACCACCACCTATGACGCTAACACTCCGGTGAAGATTGAGAAAGACACCACCTTCACCGCCCAGTGGTCCTACATCCCCCCCGCCAACCCCAACTACAAAATCACCATCGGTGCCATGGAGAACGGCACCGTCACCGCCAACCCCACCGCCGCCAAGGCCGGGGCCACCGTCACCCTGACGGCCACCCCTGACGAGGGCTACGCCCTGTCCACCCTCACCGTCACCGACCGCTTCGGCGACGCTGTGCAGGTCACTGAGAATTCTGACGGCACCTACACCTTCCCCATGCCCAACGGCCAGGTGACCGTCACCGCCACCTTCGTCCAGGTGGAGGAGCCGGCGCCCACCGAGCCCTTCGTTGACGTCAACGAAGGCGACTGGTTCTACGATGCTGTGGTCTACGCCTACCAGAACGAACTCATGGATGGCGTGGGCGGCAACCGCTTCGCCCCCAACAGCGAGACCACCCGGGCCCAGCTGGTGACCATCCTGTACCGCCTGGAGGGTGAGCCCGCCGTCTCCGGCGAACTGCCCTTCACCGACGTGGAGAGTGGCACCTGGTACACCGATGCCATTCTTTGGGCCGCCCAGAACAACATCGTCAATGGTGTCAGCGACACCGAGTTTGCCCCCGGCGATGACCTCACCCGGCAGCAGCTGGTGACCATTCTCTACCGCTATGCCGAGGCCAAGGGCTACGACGTGTCCGCCTCCGCTGACCTTCTCCGGCTATCCCGACGCCGATCAGGTCCAGGACTATGCCCAGCCCGCCATGGCTTGGGCGGTGGCGGAGAACATCATCCAGGGCATGGAGGATGGCACCCTGAAGCCCGCAGGCAACGCCTCCTGGGCCCAGATTGCCACCATTCTCATGCGGTTCTGTGAGGATGTGGCACAGTAAGGTTTCACCCCCGCTATGGGAAAGGAGAGCGCCTTTGGCGCTCTCCTTTTGTCCTATGGGTGGTCCTGTTGGGACCGCCGCAGGTTAGCACCTGCGACGGGGTTCCCGCCCGGTCCCGGCGGGGGCGCGGTGGGTACTGCGTACCCTTCGGGTGGTCGGGGCTTTTCCGGTGCCTCGGGGCGCAGCGCCCCGGGGGCCCGCCTGCCCGGCGGGGTCCCCATTTCTCCCGAGAAATGGGGAGAAAGAGGGCCGGGGGCAAGCCCCCTGGACCCCCGGGTTTTGATAGCCCGCTTGCTGCCGCTCGCCTCGTTTTGGCGTGGTGGGGCGCAGCGGGGCGGTGGTTGGGCTATTTCGGGCCCATCTGCGTGCCCTGATTTGGGACGCTTTTTTCGTGTAGGGTTCCACGACCCAGAGGCTTCCCCTTGGGGGAAGCTGTCACCGCAGGTGACTGATGAGGGGCGATCCTGTACCCAACCTTTCCTTGTAGAAGGGGGGACCTGTCGCCCCGTCGCTTTCCTTCCCCGTTCCGTTGGGTGAGTCGATCGCCCCCTCATCCGCCCCAGTGTGCGCACTGGGGCACCTTCCCCCCAAGGGGGAAGGCTTTGGGGGTGGGTGCGTCCCTTTCCGACTACAACACCTCACTTCTCCCAGCCCGCCCAGCTGGGGGCGGGCCGTTACGGGCGTTGGTTTATGGGCCGCAGGCCAGAAAAAAAGAGGACCCCCGCAGGGTCCTCCAAACCAGAGTCCAGAGGGGAGAACCTCTCCCCTCTGGCCCCTCTTTCCCCCTGTTTCTCGGGAGAAACGGGGGCCCCCGCCGGGTAGGCGCCCTACGGGGCGCTGCGCCCCGAGGCACCGGAAAAGCCCCGACCACCCGTAGGGTACGTAGTACCGCCCCCTCACAGGGGCAGGTAGGGAACCACCAAAGTGAACACCACCCCGAACACCAGGGCGGGGAGCATATTGGCCACCTTGAACTTGGTCCCGAAGGCCAGGTTCACCCCCACGCAGAAGATGAGGATGCCCCCAGGAAGGAGAGGTTGTCGATCACCGGCTGGCTGAACACCGGGGCCAGCAGGCCGGCGCAGGCGGTGATGGCCCCCTGGAGGACCCCCACCGGCAGGGCGGCGAAGAGCACCCCTTGCCATACACACCGAGGCCATCACCATCACCACGATCCCGTCGATCACCGCCTTGGTATAGAGGGTGGTGGCGTTCCCCGTAAGGCCGTCCTGGATGGAGCCCACAATGGCCATGGCCCCCACGCACACCACCAGGGAGGCGGTGACGAACCCCTGGACGAACTGGCTGTCCCCCTTCCGGTCGGCCTTGGCCTTCAGCCAGATGCCCAGGCGCTCCATCTGCCGGTCGAAGTCGAAGAACTCCCCACCAGGGTCCCCAAAGCCAGGGCCAGGATCATGGAGAGGGTGGCCGCCGTGTCCAGGGAGGCCAGCTTCCTGCCCTGGACTGAGAGGGCCCCCCTGCCATGGCCCCCTGCCGCCCTGATGAAGAGGGTGCCCAGCCCCATGGCCTTCATGAGCCCCTCCTGGTAGTGGGCCTTGAGGGCCGCCCCCTGACCCCTAGGCCAATGGCGCCCCCCAGGACGATGGCCGCCACATTGGCGATGGTTCCCGTTCCGATCATGGCCCGCTCCCCCTTTTTTCGCGCAGTGGCCCTAGTATACCAGATTTCGCCGGAAGGGGAAGCCTCCTTGCGCTTTGCCGGGGGCGTGGTATCATGGCCCTAGCACCCATCCCTTGCGCAAAAGGAGGCTTTCCCATGAAACGAACCCTTCTGGCCCTGCTGGTGGGCCTGTCCCTTCTGCTCAGCCTGGCCGCCTGCGGCAGCGGGCGGACCTCCGCCCAGGAGGTCACAGAGCAGGGCCTTTAATGCCTGCGGGACCTGGACGTGCTGGCCCTGCCCCAGTACTGGAACACCGACGGCCTGAACCTGGACGACCTGGGAGACCTCTCCCAGGCCGGGGGGAGCTGGACCTCTCCGCCGAGGACACCGCCGCCCTGGCCCAGGCCATGACCCGGCACCTCTCCTGGCAGGTGATCTCCGCCCAGGAGGACCCCGGCGCCGGCACGGCCTCCGTCACCGTCTCCCTCACCAACCTGGACATGGCCCCGGTGGTGGGCCAGTTCCTCCAGGAGGCCTTTTCCGACGCCTTGAGCTCCGCCCTCCAGGCCGACGGCCAGCAGCCCACGGAGGAGGAGATGACCCAGCAGTACCTCCAGACCCTCACCGACCTGTTGAACCAGGAGGAGCTGGACACCCGACCACCACGGTGGAGGTCCCCCCACCCTGGTGGACGGCCAGTGGAAGATCACCCCCCGACGAGGCCGTGGTGGACGCCCTGCTGGGGGCCTGCTCACCACAGGGGAGGCCCTCACCAGCCTGCTGGAGGAGAGCGCCGCCTGACCGCCTGTCTCCTCCCGCCCAGCAAACGGGCCCTCCCCCGGTGGGGAGGGCCCGTTCCGTTTTTCTGGACAGGGCCAAGGCGCGCCGTTTGGGCGGCGCGCCTTGGGCGTCCGGGGCCGGTCAGCAGCAGCTGTTGTGGCTGCAGCTGGCCCCGTCGGGCTCCTCCTCCATCCCGGGCAGGGTGCTGGGAGGGAAGAACTCCCCCACGGGGGAAGCGGATCTGGCGGAAGATCTCGCAGGATCCTCGTCCCCCGTCCTCGTCGCCGCCGCTGCACTCCCGGGTGGGCATGCAGTAGTCGTACATGGGGATGAGCAGCTGGGAGTCCCGCCCAGCCGGACCATGGAGAACTGTCCCAGGGTGACATACAGCCGCCGGCAGCCCCCGTCGAAGGCCAGGTCGCAGTCGAAGCAGGCGCTGATGCAGGGGGGGGATCTCCGTCAGGTCGTTCTCCGCGCAGCACCCGCAGGGGGGGGGGCGGCGGACAGGGATTGCAGGGTCCCCCGGGAGGGGGGCAGGGGGCGGGCAGGTGAAGTCGCAGGGGTCGATGAGCTTCAGGCTCAGGACGATGGGGTCCACCGCCTCCACCACCGCCTCGGGGAGGTTGCTCCGCCCCATGCCCTGGCAGTCCCCCCGCCTCGGGCCGGAAGCGGGAGGTGAAGATCTTGGCGTTGCCCTCGCTGCCAAAGAGGAGCACCCGCTTGTCAAAGACCGCCAGCCGCTGATCTCCGCCGGGCGGGAGCCGCCCACAAAGGCCTCGGCGGTGATGCGGTAGTAGTAGCGGATGTCCACGCTGTAAAAAGCCCCGGTTATAACTGGCGGGCTCCACGTCGATGTAAGCCTGCAGCAGTTCCGCCCCGCCTCCCCGCACGCTCAGGGCCCGGCCGATCACCGCCTGGGAGGCCCGGGTGGGTACACCCGCAGGTCCTCGATGCAGTCCTTATCCCGGCAGCTGTCGTAGATTTTCTTGGTATGGATACACACGGCCTCCCGGATTCCGCAGCTGTCCTGCACGGGCCCGGGTACAACCCTTTCGTTCATGGAATTACCTCCTCATGACTTAACTGGCGCGCTTGCCTCCCCATTCTATGGCGGGCCCTGGGCTTTCGTCACAGCGCGGGCAGGCAGAACACCCGTGGCCAGCGCTGCCGTACCCCAAGAGGCTCCGGCGCCTGGTACCCCATTCTATGGCCGGCGGCCCGGATGGGTTCCCCGGTTCCCCCAAAGAGCAAAAAAAGACGCAAACTTTCCTCTTGCATTTTCCCGGGAGCCGTGCTATACTAAACAAAGTTTCCGCAGGTATAGTTCATCGGTAGAACGCCAGCTTCCCAAGCTGGACAGGAGGGTTCGACTCCCTTTACCTGCTCCAAAAAAGAAGGACATCCGATCGGATGTCCTTCTTTTTTGGTTCCGGCCGCCGGAGGCGGCCTCCGCCCAAAGGCTCACTTCCCTTGGGGCACATACCGGGCGCTCCCTCCGGCCCTTGGCCTCCCGGCCACCTGGCCCTCCTCCATGAGGTACTCCAGGTGGGCCAGGGCCTCTCGGTGGCAAACCATTTCTGGTTCAGGGGAAGGCCTCCCAACTGTCGGCCTTGATGTCCCAGGTCATCCGGCTGGCCACCTGGTAGGCGGTGAGGCCGGGCCCGCTGGACGATGGCCAAGGTCTCCCCGGTTCCGGTGGTGGGTGAAGAGGGCCTGGATCCGCGCCTCCAAATCCCCGGTGTGCCGGTGGCCGGGGAGGGCCAGCTTTCACCGGGAGGGCCCGACCTTCCAAGCTCTCCAGGTACCGGCCCAGGGCGTTGGGCAGGTTGGGCCATGGTGATGTTGGGGGTGATGTCAAAGAGGACGTGGTCGGCGGTGAACAAAATCCCCGCCGCCTCCAGCCACAGGCACAGCTGCCCCGGGGGTGTGGCCGGGGGTGGCGATGACCTGGAGGGTGTAGTCCCCCACGGTGAGGACCTCCCCATCCTTTACCATGCGGTAGTTGGGCAGGTCCAGGGTGGGGCCTAAGTTCCGGGCGGGGTTGGTGCCCCGGGTGGCCTTCAGCTCCTCCACAGGAAAGCCCTCCCGGAGGAAGCGCTGGTCGATGCCCACCCAGTAGGCGTCCTCATAGGCCTGGTGGGTGAAGGGGGGAAGTCCCCCTCCCCCCCATGTACAGGATGCCCCCGGGCGGACCACCTCCGAGGCCAGTCCCGTGTGGTCGGTGTGGGATGTGGGTGAGAAAGACGTCCAGGGGGTCCTCCTCCGCCCCAGCGGCCCGCAGGCCCTCCTGGAGGGCCTCATGGGCACTCCGGCAGGCGGAAGCCGGTGTCGATGAGCAGGCTGCGGTCCCGCCCCCGGATGAGGTAGGCGTTGAGCTCCCGCAGCGGGTTCCGGGGCAGGGGAATGGGCAGCCGAAAGATCCCCGGCAGGATCTCCACCACCCCGTAGGGGGCGTGGACGTCATAGAGGGATTGGACGGCGGGGTTCATGCCTGTTCCTTCCGGGCTTCCCCCACCAGGGCGCTGGCGCCCAGCCGGTCCGCCCCCAGTTCCAGGTAGGCGGCCCCGTCCTCCAGGGTGCGGATGCCGCCGGAGGCCTTGACCTTCACGCTCTCCGGCAGGTTCTCCCGGAGCAGGGCCACATCCTCCCGGGTGGCGCCCCGGTGGAGAAGCCGGTGGAGGTTTTCAGGTAGGCGGCCTCTGCCTTGGCCACCACCTGGCAGAGCTTGATCTTCTCCATATCCGAGAGCAGGCAGGTCTCAATGATGACCTTCAGGGGGCGGCCCAGGCAGGCGGCCTTCACCCCGGCGATCTCCTCGGCCAGTTCCTTCCACTTCCGGTCCTTGCCCCAGCCGATGTTGATCACCATGTCGATCTCGCTGGCGCCGTTTTCCACGGCGTCTTTGGTCTCAAAAATCTTGGCGGCCATGGTGTTGTACCCATTGGGGAAGCCGATGACGGTGCAGATCTTTAGGTTCCCCTGGACATAGTCCGCCGCCTGCTTCACATAGGCAGGGGGATGCACACGGTGGCGCAGCCGAACTCCATGGCCTCGTCACAGAGGGTCTTGATCTGCTCCCAAGTGGCCTCGGGCTTGAGCAAGGTATGGTCTACATGGCTGAGAATGGTTTTGGTATCCATGGTCATGTCTCCTTTTTTGGGTTCATTTGGGTTTATGATACCCTATTTTCCCCCAGTTCTCAAGGGTTCCCGGCAAAAAGCTCTGCGGGAAAACCCGCACAAATGCGGGGAATCTGTTGGGTTCCTCCCCTCCCGGGGGCAAAAGGGCACAAAGTCCCCAGCCCAGCTTCCCGCCGGACTGGGGCGTTGGGTCAGGCGGCCTCGTCCTGGGGTGCCGCCTCCAAGGTGTAGGGGCACATGAGGAAGAAGACCACGTCTCCCTCCTGGTGGACCACCATCTCGTCGGCCTGGGTGCAGATGTTCCACCGCAGGTCCCCGGCGGACTGCAGGGTGTCCACAAAGGCGGCCCCGTCGGTGCCCTCTTCCAGGCGGAAGAGGTAGCCCAGGAAGGGATGGTCCCAATCACGGGGGCGAACATCACCCCTTGGGAAAACCCTTCAATGGGGGTGTTGCCAAAACCCATGAGGGTCCCCTGGGTGAGGCAGGCCCTCCCACCGGGGGTCGGCCGCATAGGCCGTGGTTCCCTGGAAGCCCAAAAGGCAGCGGAAACGGAAAAAGCATCAAAACAACAGCTACACTTTTCCCCCATCCTGTTCGTTTTCCGCCATCCGGTGCCGGATGGCGGCAATTCCATTTCCAGGCGGCCAATTTTTTTAGATTCATGGCAGCAAACTTAAGCTTCACCCAGTTCGTTACCTGGGCCAAGCCTCTGTACTGCGTGTAACGCATGCCGTGTTTTTCTTTCGCATCGGCAAATACACGCTCAATTTTTTCTTTTCTCAGACGGTATAGTTCTCTGTATACCGTCATGTGCCGGACGTGCTCCGCCATCTCCACATAGTCCTGCCAGACATGGCGCAGCACGGTTTTCTCGCACTTGGCGTTCTCGGTGCACATCCCTCTGGTGGGACAGGTCTTGCAAAGATAGCCTCGGCTCTTGTATTCCCGGTAGCCCTCCCGGTTTGTGGTGGAATAATGCAGCGCACGGTATTCCGGGCAGATCACGTCGTCAAAGTATTCGTCATACACATAGGCCCACCAGGGGTGGCCGTTTCCTTTGGTCTTGGGGCGGGTATAGCAGGTGGAAAGAACGCGGCCGCTGTCGAAGATTCTCTTGCAGATCCAGGGTGTTTTGTAGGCGCTGTCCGCCACCACGGTTTTGTGCTCGGGGTAATACTGGCATACTTCATCATACAAAGGATCAAAGGCTACACTGTCGTGGATATTGCCGGGAGTGACGTGAACACCAACAACAAAATTGTGCTTGTCACATGCTGTGTGCGCTTCGTAGGCAACGCACTTTTTGTGCTCCCCCTTGTGGCATACACCGCTTTCCGGGTCGGTGGTGGATACCACCGTTTCCTTCTCCTGGGGCGGATTTTTGTCGCTGTCGTCGGAAAAGGGCTTCTTGCCGTGTTCTTCCCGGTCCTTGTTCACTTCATCGAACAGCTCTTTTGCGTACCGCTTCGCCTGTTTGGGAACCGCCTTTTTGGCCTGCTTTTTCAGATTGGCACTTGCCTTAATATGGGTTCCATCCACAAAAATCGCTTCTGTGTCCAGATACCCTTCCTCTGCCGCCGCTTTCAGCACCCAGCGGAATACATACTCCACCGTGCCATGGTTGAACCGGTGCTTGAAGTTGTAGCTCACCGTGGAAAAATGCGGCACTGCCTCATTCAGCGGATATCCGATGAACCACCGGTATGCCAGGTTCATGCTCACTTCTTCCAGGGTTCGGCGTAGGGAAGAAATTCCATAAATATGCTGGATCAGCACGATCTTGAACAGCACCACCGGGTCAACGCTGGGCCGGCCGTTGTCCTCGCAATACAGATCCTCCACAAATTCGTAGATTTTCTTGAAGTCGATGGCGTCGTCGATTTTCCGCAGCAAGTGATCCTGCGGGACCATGTTCTCCAAACTTACAAATTCCAGCTGCTCTCGATTTTCTGCGTTCTTTACCAGCATTTTTATCACCCTACACCATTATCACATTTTGACCGAAAAGATAAGTGTTAATTTTGGTTTTTCTGTATCTGCTAAAATTTTTTCTTTGGCACATACTATGGCCACGGCTTTGCGCCGTAATTTCACGAAACAGCAAGGGAGGGAATGCCGTGCGCAACTGGATTGCCGCCGCGCTCATCCTCGTCCTGGGGCTGTCGCTCACCGCCTGCGGCAACGACAATGCTGGCACCACGGCCAACCGTTGGAATGACGCTGCCCAGCAGCAGGCCAACGCCCGTGGTCCCATAGGAGGCCAAAGTTTTTTTTCGACGGGACCTACCACGCCGACGAACACGGTCAGGTGGATGGCTTTGACACCCACAGCGCCGACGGCGAGGCCGACAGTGCCGAGGAGAACCTGAAACAGGCCGGAGACGACCTGGGCGACGCCGCCAAAAACGCCGGCGAGGCCGCCAAGGATGCCGCCGAAGGGGCAGGGGATGCCGTCCGTGACGCCGGAGAAGCGGCCAAAGACGCCGCCAAAGGCGTAGGGGAAGCCGCAGAAGATGCCCTGGATGGCAGAAACGACACCACCCAGAAGGCCCAGAACGACGCCAAAACCGAAAAAGAGCAGGCAAACTGACCCCAGCAACAGAAAAAACAGAGGTGGCCTCCGCCACCTCTGTTTTTACAGCACATCCCAAAGCCACAGGAAGTAGCCCACCCCTGCCCCCCAGGATGGCGCCCACGCCCATGAGAATCAGCTCCACTTTGTGCTGCTTCCAATCATCCTTTGCCTCGTTTACGATGGCTCTGTCCTCTGCGTCCATGGGATTCCCTCCAAAAACGATCGTATCGTAACGGGGATGGGCTCACCCGCCCAGCAGGAAGTCCAGGACATTCCAGCCGGTGGAGGTATCCGCCCGGTAGAGCTCGGTGTAGCCGCAGCGCTGGCAGCTGATGGTGATAAACTTCTTGTTCTGCACATCAAAGATCTTGGCAAAATTACCGCCGGTGGCTTGAAACTGATCGGAGGTATAGGTGTTGTTGCCACACTTGGGACATTGATACATCTGCTGTTCCATAGAACTGCCTCCTTTCCTGTTTTTCCATTGTACCCCCAAGGGCTTTCCCAATGCAAGGTCTTGCGGTGGATAGATTCCTATGTTATACTAAAAGTTACAAATTCTGTTTGTTTTCTTGGGTTTCTGGCCGTTGTAAGGGGGTATTCCATGGAATTCATCATCATCTCTGGCCTGTCCGGGGCGGGCAAAAGTTCCGCCGCCGCCTTCCTGGAGGACCTGGGGTTCTACTGCGTGGACAACATGCCCGTGGCCCTGATCTCCAACTTCGCCGGCCTGTGCATGGCCGGGGCGGGCACCGGCAAGTACAGCCGGGTGGCCCTGGTGACGGACATCCGGGGCGGGCAGACCTTTGACGAACTCTTCCAGGCCCTGGACAGCCTGACCGAGATGCACCTGGAGTACCAGCTCCTCTTCATCGAGGCCGCCGACGAGGACATCGTCCGGCGGTATAAGGAGACCCGGCACACCCACCCCTCACCCGGCAGGGGCTACTCCCTGCCCGAGGCGGTGAAGCTGGAGCGGATGGCCCTGGAGCCTGTCCGCCGCCGGGCCAGCCACATCCTCAACTCCACGGGGCTGAACCTGTCCAAGTTCCGGGCGGAGCTTCTCCGCCTCTTCGGCATGGGCGCCCCGGAGGAGAGTATGACCGTGGCGGTGACCTCCTTCGGCTTCAAGCACGGCATCCCCATCGAGGCGGATCTGGTGTTCGATGTGCGCTTCATGCCCAACCCCTACTACATCGCCGAGCTCAAGGAGTGCACCGGGCTGGAGGAGGCGGTGCGTTCCTTCCTCTTCGGCTACCGGCAGACCACCGAGTTCATGCGGCATTTGGAGGAACTCTTCGCCTTCCTCCTGCCCCAGTATGTGGAGGAGGGCAAGGCGGCGCTGGTCATCGGCATCGGCTGCACCGGCGGGGCCACCACCGCTCGGTGGCGGTGGCCCACGCCCTGGCGGAGTTCGTCCGGCAGAAGGGGTACCGGGTGGAGGAGGCCCACCGGGACATCACAAGATAAGAAAATTGGGACCCGCTCCGCTGGGCTCCCAATTTTAAGAGATGCACCCCGACCCGCGCCGGCGAAGCCGGCACTCTCGGGAGAAGAGTTTTTTGCCCGGCGCATGTCCGTGCAAAAACGGATTTGAATTTATTCCGCCGGCTGCGGCCGGCGGAAGTCTGCGACGCCGGGCTGGTGCGCTGGGCCGGCGGAAGGTTGCGACGCTTTGTTCAATCACAGTCGGCGGAAGTCTGCGACGCCGGGCCGGCGTTTTGGGAAGGGGAGAGCACCATGTCCTTTGCGGGGATGTAAAAACCGAACTGTGCCGGGGAAAACTGGGGGACAAGGGCGCCGCCCAGGCGGAAGCCTGCGGGGTGCTTCTTTACTGCAACCGGTTCACCCTGGACCAGGTGAAGATCGTCACCGAATCCCCCGCCTTTGCCAAGCGGCTGCCGGGCCTGTTCCGCAAGGCCTTCGGCCTGACCTTCGACGAGAAGGGGGACCCCGGCACCCCGGGCAAGCGGATCTTCACCATCGGCGACCGGGCCAAAGCTGGCCCTGCTGTGGGAGGTGTGCGCCTTCGACCCCAGCGACCCCGCCCACCACATCAACTTCGGCCTCCTGGAGGATGGCCCGTGCCGGGTGGCCTTTTCTCCGGGGGCCTTCCTGGCCGGGGGCTCGGTGACCGACCCCCAGAAGGGCTACCACCTGGAACTGGCCACCACCCCACCTGCGGGTGAGCCGGGAACTCCACACCCTCCTGCTGGAGCTGGGCTACACCCCTAAGGAGACCACCCGGAAGGCCAACTACATCACCTACTTCAAGCAGAGCGAGGCCATTGAGGACTTCCTCACCGCCATCGGGGCCCCCATCGCCGCCATGGAGCTGATGAACGCCAAGGCGGAAAAGCTCCTGCGCAACGGGGTCAACCGCCGGGTCAACTGTGAGGCCGCCAACGTGGACAAAACCGTGGACGCCGCCCTGGAGCAGCGCCAGGCCATCCAGGCCCTCCGGGAGGCGGGCACCCTGGACACCCTCTCCCCCAAGCTGCGGGAGGCCGCCGCCCTCCGGGAGGCCCACCCGGAGCTCTCCCCTGGCCCAGCTGGCGGCTTTGTGTGACCCGCCGGTGACCAAGTCCTCCCTGAGCCACCGGCTGCGGAAGCTCATCCAACTCAGCCAAGGCGGGGGCTGGTGAGGGTGGGGTCTAGGGTGGTTCTGTTAGAACCATCGCAGGTCCAGACCTGCCACGTGGGTTCCCTGCCCGGTCCCGGGCGGGGGAGGGCCCCCGGCAGGTGGTCCGGTTTTGGACCAGCGCAGGCCCAGACCTGCGAGGTGGTTCCCCGCCCGGTCCCGGGCGGGGGATCCAGGCTTTCTCTAGAGAAAGCCCGGACGCAAGAGTCGCGGGGGGATGGCCCCCCGCCCCCTGGGTTTAGGGGCCCGCTCGTTCCCACGCTCGTTTTGGCGGTTGTTGTCCCGGATCCGTTCGAGGGGCTATTTCCTCCGGGATTCTAAGACCGATTTGGAACGCATTTTCCGGAAAAAATATGCTGAAAAAGCATTTTATGAAAGAAAGTCTCCAAATCAGGGCACATACAGGGGTGCCGTAATAGCCCCGCCACCGGGACAATGTGGCACAAACGCCAAAGCGAGCGAGCGGCAGCAAGCGGGCCATAAAAACCGGGGTCCAGGGGCGCAGCCCCGGCCCTCTCCCCATTTCTCGGGAGAAATGGGGACCCCCGCCGGGCAGGCGGGGCAACGGGGCGCTGCCCCCAAGGGCGGCTTCGGAACTGCCCACCCAAAGGGTCCGTACCCCCGCCCTCTATTCTTTTCACAAAATATATTGCAAATTATACTATCCAAAGGAGAATCCCACCCCATGAATCGTTACGAGAAAGCAACTGCGTACCACCACCAAGGCTTCAACTGCTGCCAGTCTGTCCTGGCGGCTTACACCGACCTCACCGGCCTCACCGAGCAGGCCAGCTTCGACCTGGGGGGCGGCTTTGGCGCCGGCGCCCAGACGGGAGAGCTGTGCGGCGCCATCACCGGGGCCATTATGACCCTGGGGATGATCACCCCCGTAAACCCGGAGGACCCCGTGGGCAGCAAGCGCCGCACCGGCGCCCTGGCCAAGGCGTTCCAGGCCCGGTTCCGGGAGAAGTTCGGGGAGGTCCGCTGCCGCCCCCCTGCTGAAGGCGGACATCCACGCCGACGACAACACCCCCGTGGCCCGGGACATGGGCCTGACCAACCGCTGTGATGTGATGATCATCACCGCCATGGAGATCGTGGAGGAGATCCGGGCCCAAAGAGGCCTGATCCCCCACCCCAAGCATCCCAGAGAAGGGAGGGACCGCCAATGGCGTTCGTCCACCTGCACGTCCACTCCGAATACAGCCTCCTGGACGGGGCCTGCCGGATCCCCGACCTCATCGCCCGGGTGAAGGACCTGGGCCAGACCGCCGTGGCCGTCACCGACCACGGGGTGATGTATGGGGCGGTGGACTTCTACAAGGCCGCCAAGGCCGCCGGCATCAAGCCTATCATCGGCTGCGAGGTGTATGTCACCCCCCCGGACCCGGTTCGACAAGGTCCACGAGCTGGACGACCACCCCTACCACCTCATCCTCCTCTGCCGCAACGAGGTGGGCTACCGCAACCTCTCCCGCCCTGGTCAGCCGGGGCTTTACCGAGGGGTTCTACAGCAAACCCCGGGTGGACTGGGAACTGCTGGAGCGCTACCACGAAGGGCTCATCGCCCTGTCGGCCTGCCAGTCCGGCGAGGTGCCCCGCAAGCTGCTGGCCGGGGACTACGAGGGGGCCAAGGCCCACGCCCTCCAGATGCGGGACCTCTTCGGGGCGGACAGCTACTACCTGGAGATCCAGGACCACAGCATCCCCCAGCAGAAGACCGTCCTCCAGGGCCTGCTCCGCCTCCACCAGGAGACGGGGATCTCCCTGGTGGCCACCAACGACGCCCACTACCTCACCCGGGAGGACGCCTCCATCCAAGACGTGCTCATGTGCATCCAGATGGGCAAAACCGTGGAGGACCCCCACCGGATGCGGTTTGAAACCCAGGAATTCTACCTAAAATCGGAGGCGGAGATGGCCGCCCTCTTCCCCCCCGACTGGCCGGAGGCTTTGGAAAACACCGTCAAGATCGCCGAAGCCTGCAGCGTGGACTTCCAGTTTGGGGTCTACCACCTGCCAGAGTTCAAGCTCCCCGAGGGGCTACACCGACGGGGGACGCCTATTTTGAAACCCTCTGCCGCCAGGGCTTTGCCAAGCGCTACCCCCAGGGCAGCCAGGAGTACCTCCAGCAGCTGGAGTACGAGATGGCCATGATCCGCAAGATGGGCTTTGTGGACTACTTCCTCATCGTCTCCGACTTCATCGGCTACGCCAAGTCCCACGGCATCCCCGTGGGGCCGGGGCGGGGCTCGGCCGCCGGGTCCATGGTGGCCTATTGCCTGGACATCACCGACGTGGACCCCATGAAGTACTCCCTCTACTTCGAGCGCTTCCTGAACCCCCGAGCGGGTGTCCATGCCCGACATCGACGTGGACTTCTGCTACCGCCGCCGGGGGAGGTCATCGACTACGTCAACCGCAAGTACGGCGCCGACCATGTGGCCCAGATCGTCACCTTCGGCACCATGGCCGCCAAGGGGGGGCCATCCGGGACGTGGGCCGGGCCCTGAACGTCCCCCTACGCCGAGGTGGACGCCATCGCCAAGCAGGTGCCCAACTCCCTGCACATCACCCTCCAGTCCGCCCTGGCCCTGTCCAAGCCCCTGCGGGAGATGTACGAGAGCAACCCCCACCGTCCAGAAAATCATCGACACCGCCAAAGGGCTGGAGGGGATGCCCCGCCACGCCTCCACCCACGCCGCCGGGGTGGTGATCACCCGCAACCCCGTGGACACCTACGTCCCCCTGGCCAAGAACGACGAGGCCGTGGTCACCCAGTACACCATGACCACCCTGGAGGAGCTGGGCCTGCTGAAAATGGACTTCCTGGCCCTGCGCAACCTCACGGTGCTGGACGACGCGGAGCAGATGGTCCGGGCCCACACCCCGACTTCCGCCTGAAAGACATCCCCCGACGACGACCCGGAGACCTTCCAGATGCTCTCCGACGGCCGCACCTGCGGGGTGTTCCAAATGGAATCGGCGGGGATGACCGGGGTGTGCGTGGGCCTCAAGCCCAAGGACATTGAGGACATCACCGCCATCATCGCCCTCTACCGGCCGGGGCCCATGGACTCCATCCCCGGTTCATCACCTCCAAGCACAACCCGGAGTCGGTCACCTACAAGCACCCCCTCCTTAGAGCCCATCCTGGCCAACACCTACGGCTGCATCGTCTACCAGGAGCAGGTCATCGAGATCTTCCGCCGCCTGGCCGGCTACTCCCTGGGGCCAGGCCGACATGGTCCGCCGGGCCATGTCCAAGAAGAAGCTGGGGACATCCAGCGGGAGCGGAGGAGGCCTTCCTCCACGGGGACCCGGAACGCAGCATCGCCGGCTGCACCGCCAACGGCATCCCCCAGACCGTGGCGGAGAGCATCTATGACGAGATCACCGACTTCGCCAACTACGCCTTCAACAAAGCCCACGCCGTCTGCTACGCCATTGTGGCCTACCAGACCGCCTGGTTCAAGTGCCACTACCCCGGGAGTACATGGCCGCCCTCCTCACCTCGGTGCTGGACTCCCAGGGGAAGATCGCGGAATACATCGCCGAGTGCCGCTCCATGGGCATCCGCCTGCTGCCCCCGGACATCAACCAGTCCGGCCCCGACTTCACCGTGGCCGGCCAGGACATCCGCTTCGGCCTGGCCGCCCTGAAAGGGGGTGGGCCGGGGCTTCACCAACGCGGTGCTGGCCCAGCGCCAGGCGGAGGGGCCCTTCCGCTCCTTCCCCGACTTCTGCCAGCGGATGCAGGGGGAGGACCTGAACAAGCGGGTGGTGGAAAGCCTCATCCGCGCCGGGGCCTTTGACGCCATGGGGGTCTTCCGCTCCCAGCTGATGGCCGCCTACGAGCCCTTCCTGGACAGCCTGGCCCGGAACCGGCGGAAAAAAACCTGGAGGGGCAGTTCGACCTCTTCTCCCTGGACCAGGACCAGCCGGAGCCGGTGGAGCTGGTCCTGCCCAACCTTCCCGAGTATCCCCCCAGGAGCGCATGGCCATGGAGAAGGACGTCACCGGCCTCTACCTCTCCGGCCACCCCATGGACGCCTATCGGGAGACCATCCAGGCCCACGGGGCGGTGCCCATCGCCTCGGTGCTGGAGGACGCGGCCCAGGAGGCCGGCCTCGCCCGGTTCCAGGACGGGCAGAAGGTGGTCCTGGCCGGGGTGGTAGCCGCCGCCAAGACCAAGACCACCCGGAACAACACCCTCATGGCCTACGTCACCCTGGAGGACGACACCGGCTCCCTGGAGCTCATGGCCTTCTCCCGGACGCTGGAGGAGAGCGGCAGCTACCTCCAGGTCAACGTGCCCATTCTGGTGGAGGGCAAACTCTCCCTCCGGGACGAAAAGCCCCCAGGTGCTGTGCGACCGGGTGTTCCCCCCTGAACCAGGTGCCCCAGGCCCCTGCCACCCCCCGCACCGCCATCCCCGGCAAGCTCTACCTGCGCTTTGAACGGAGCGACGATCCCCCTCACCCGGGTGCGCAACCTCTTTGTCCTCTTCCCCGGCCAGCAGACGGTGGTGCTCTACCTGGCGGACACCCAGCGCCGGCTGGGGCCAAGTGCCTAGTCCCTCCTGCCCCCCTTGCTCCAAGAACTCAAGGACCTGCTGGGGAGGCCAACGTCGTTGTGGTTTCCTAACCCCCCTGTCCCCGCGAAAGGAAGTCCTGCTATGTCCCAACCTGTGCACAGCGTGCTCTCCCCCCACCGCCAGCGGATGGCGCTGATCATCGCCAGCATTGTGGCCCAGTTTGCCCTCTATGTGGTGGTGCTGGTTCAGTTCACCCAGTACTTCGTCTACTTCTACTGGATCTGCGTGGGGGTCAGCCTGGCGGTGAGCCTGTTCATCTCCACCCGCACCTTTAAGATGGCCTATAAAATCGCCTGGATCATCCCCATCCTCCTGGTGCCCCTCATCGGCGGGGTGATGTACATCATCCTAGGGGGGCAGCCGCAAGCCCCACTACGGGCAGAGACCCAGCCGGGCCATGAAGCACTACCTGGTGCCCCAGCTGTCCACCACCGACTTCCTCCACTACGGGGCGGACGCCATGCAGCAGGCCTGGTACCTGGAGCACGCCGCCCTGTGCCCCGCCTACCGCAACACGGAGACCACCTACTACCCCCACCGGGGCGGACTTTTTCCCCGTCTTTCTCCGGGGAACTGGCCCAGGCCAAGGAATATATCTTCCTGGAGTACTTCATCATCGCCGAGGGCTCCATGTGGTCGGAGGTGCTGGAGATTCTGACGGAAAAGGCCGCCACCGGGGTGGAGGTGCGGGTGATCTACGACGGCGTGGGCTCCGCCCCCACCCTGCCTTCGGACTACCCCCAGCAGCTGGCCCAGAAGGGCATCCGCTGCCAGGAGTTCCAGCCCTTCCGCCCCCTGCTGTCCATCCACCAGAACAACCGGGACCACCGGAAGATCTGCGTCATCGACGGGGTCACCGGCTTCGTCAGCGGCCTGAACCTGGCCGACGAATACGTGGACCGGAAGGAGCGCTTCGGCTACTGGAAGGACAATGCCCTCTGCCTCCGGGGGAGGCGGTGTGGAGCCTGGCGGTCTTCTTCCTCACCATGTGGAACCACCAGAACCCCCACACCGACTTCTCCCCCTTCCGGCCCAAGGCCCTGCCCCCGGTGAACACCACCGGCGGCATCGTGGTGCCCTACGCCGACACCCCCGACCCCGCCGACACCGTGGGGCCGACCTCCATTGCAGATGATCACCAAGGCCAAGCGGTACCTCTATCTCACCACCCCCTACCTGGTCATCGACGAGACCATCACCGCCGCCCTGTGCACCGCCGCCCGGTCCGGGGTGGACGTGCGCATCCTCACCCCCCACATCCCGGACAAGAAAGTGGTCTTCGAGGTCACCCGGTCCAACTACCCCGTGCTGCTGGAGGCGGGGGTGCGGATCTATGAGTTCACCCCCGGCTTCTCCCACACCAAGACGGTGGTGGCCGACGACCTGTACGCCTCCGTGGGCAGCTGCAACCTGGACTACCGCAGCTTCTACCTCCAGTTTGAAAACGGCGTGTGGCTGTGCGGGGACCCGGCGGTGTTCCACCTCCGGGACGATTTTCTCCAGACCCTGGAGGTCAGCCAGGAGATCACCCTGGACGACAGCCGCACCCTCCCCTGTTCCAGCGGCTGATGCGGAGCATTTACCGGCTGTTTTCCCCCCTGTTTTGAGGCCGGGGGAGAAATTTCCAAAACCCTCTTGCAATTTGCCGCCCGTTCCGATAGGATGAAGGCGTACCCTGCCCAGGGGCCCGCCGCCCCCCGCCGGCCGTTTTTTTTTGAAAAAGGGGGCTTGACAGCCATGCGTCGCCGCAATATACTCAACGACAGACAGACAGACAGACAGACAGACAGACAGACAGACAGACAGACAGACAGACAGACAGACAGACAGACAGACAGACGGAACAGACAGACAGACAGACAGGCTAAGTCTGTCCTTTTCTACTGCGCAGCGTTTTCTAACCACACCAGCGCAACGGGCGCGCCGCGTCCACGGACCTTCCGTGGGCATGGCGCGCCCGTTTTTGCCCCCCCGGCGGGGCGGGAAGGGGGGTGGGGCCATGACCCGGCGGTTTTTCATCGAGGGCCTTACCTGGACCTCCCCCTGCGCCGGGACGGGGTCACGGGGCAGGCCATCCTGGACTACGGCCCGGTGATCGACCACCCCCTGCACCCCGGCGGGCCGGCCCATTCTGCTGACCATCGAGGACGCCTGTGGAGGAGGGCGGGGTGGACTGCGGCGCCTGCCGCCACTTCCGCCCCGTCCCCGGCACCCTGCTGGGGGTGTGCAGGAACGAGAAACGCCCCGCCCCCGGGGCGCAGCCCAACCTGAAACCCGAGGAGGAGAGAGCATGATGCGAAAGAAAATAGTAAGCCTGTGCATGGCCCTGGCCCTGTGCCTGAGCCTGCTGCCCGCCACGGCGCTGGCGGCGGGAGAGCACGACAGTCACAGCAACGGCTGGACGGAGCTGACGGCGAACACCACCACCCTGTCCGGCGGCAGCTACTACCTGTCCGGCGATGTAGAGTACTCCGGCACCGAGTCCATCACCGTCAGCGGCGAGGTGATCCTCTGCCTCAACGACCATAAGCTGGATCTGAAGGGGCAGCACATTTCCGTGGGCAGCGGCGCAAGTCTTACCCTGTGCGACTGCTCCACCGGCGGCGTCCTCACCGGCGGTTCTGATTCTGCCAGAAATGGCGGCGGGGTGTATGTGGCCGGCGGCGGTACCTTCACTTTGACCGGCGGCAACATTACTGGCAATACCGCCGCTGCCGGCGGCGGGGTGTATGTGGACGAAGGCGGCACCTTCACTATGGCGGGCGGCAGCATCAACAACAACAAGGCCACCTCAGGTGGAGGTGGAGGGTGATGGTTAACTTAGGCACCTTTACCCTGTCCGGCGGCTCCATTACCGGCAATGCCACTAACGACGAAACTTACGGTTCCGGCGGCGGGGTGTCTATACGGCACCTTTTATCTGTCCGGTGATTCCATCATTCAAAACAATACGAAGGCTGGTGCCACCGACAACCTGTATTTAGGATGGAATACTATCAAAATCACCGGACCTCTGGGCGAAAACGCGCGCATTGGCGTTAACGCAGAAGGTGTCCCCCGCAGCTTCATCAGCGGGTGGAGCGACAATATGGCAGGCGAAGACCCGGCAGACTACTTCTCCTCAGACGGTGACGCCTGGGACATTGGTCTGAACGCCAACGGGGATGTGGTGCTGGGCAGCCTGTGCACCATCGTCACCCAGCCCGCAGATAAATCTGTGATCGAGGGCAAAACCGCCACCTTTACCGTGAACGCCACTGGCAGCGAGCCGTTGTCCTATCAGTGGCAGCAAAATATGAATGGTTCCGGTTGGACGGATATTACAGGCGAAACCAACGCCACCTATACCACAGAGAAAACCACAATGGACATGAACGGTACTCAATACCGTTGTGTCGTGAGCAACAGCGCAGGCAGCGTCATAAGTGACGCCGCCACATTGACCGTACAGAAATCAACGACACCGATTGACCCGAAATATGTGCGTTACATTGTGGAGCATTACAAACAAAACGCCGATGGCAGCTATACCCTTGCAGACACCGAACAGCCGATTGATGAAATTGGCAAAACGGTAACAGCTACCCCGAAAACCTATGAGGGCTATACATACAATCCCAATGCAGCGGGAACGGTTGTCAGCGGAACATTGAAAGCAATATCCAGCCCGGACGATATTGTAACCTTGAAGCTGTATTACGACATTACCCTTTATACCGTGACGGTAAATGGCAGCTATGCACAGACCACCGGCGCGGGTAACTATGCCGAGGGTGCGACCGTTGCCATCGACGCGGGAACACGCAGCGGCTACACCTTTGACGGCTGGACCAGCGCGGACGGCGTGACATTCGCAAACGCAGGCAGCGCACAGACCACCTTTACCATGCCTGCCGGTGATGTGACCGTGACCGCCGGGTTTACCAGGATTTCCTCCGGCCCCACCACCTACGCCATTACTGCCCCCGATGCGGAAAAACGGCACTGTGCGCGTCAGCCCCCAGCCGGCCTCCCGCGGAACCACCGTGACCATCACCGTCACCCCGGACGAGGGGTATGAACTGGAAAGTTTGACCGTCCTTGACAGCCGGGACAACGAAATCTCGCTCACGGACAAGGGCGACGGCAAGTACGTTCACCATGCCCGCAGGCCGGGTAACGGTGGAGGCGTCCTTTGCCAAGATTGCCCCGGAGCCGCTGCCCTTTGGCGACGTGGACGACGGCGACTGGTTTGCTGACGCGGTGCGGTTCGTCTATGCAAACGGCATGATGAACGGCGTCAGCGAAACAGACTTTGCACCCCACGCCGCCACCAGCCGGAGCATGATTGTGACCATCCTTTACCGGATGGAGGGCGAGCCGGTTGTAGATTACGCGATGGACTTTACCGACGTGGCCAGCGACGCCTATTACACCGAGGCCGTCCGCTGGGCAGCCAGCAAGGGCATTGTGGGCGGCTATGGCAACGGGCTGTTCGGCGCGAATGATGACGTAACGCGGGAGCAGCTTGCGGCCATCCTCTACCGGTATGCCGCCTGCCAGGGCTATGACGTCAGCCAGCGGGCCGACCTGTCGGGCTTTGGGGACGCTTCTTCCATCAGCGGCTATGCCCAAGAGGCCCTGTCCTGGGCCCACGCCCAGGGCCTGGTGCTGGGCTTTGAGGACGGCAGTCTGCGGCCCCAGGGCACTGCCTCCCGGGCCCAGATCGCCGCGGTGCTGATGCGGTTCCTGGCCGCCGTCCCCATGGCATGAGAGCGGGGTTCTCCCCATGACAAAAGGGCTGGCAAGCACAGTGTGCTTGCCAGCCCTTGGCGTTTCTCAGGGGTCAGGGGGTGGCGGGGTACCGGGCCTCCAGCTGGCGGATCATCTCCGCCACGCAGCTCTCGTCGCAGGAGGGGAGGACCATCCGCCGCCGCCCGGACGGCGGGGTAACTGTTGGCCGGGGCGAAGGGACAGGGCGGACACCTGGAGCATGGGGATGTCGTTGAGCCCATTGCCCACGCAGTAGATGTCCTGCCGCTTCACCTGGAGGTGGTTGGCCACCCACAGCACCGACAGGCCCTTGTTGGCCCCCCTTGGCGGTGACCTCCAGCAGGTAGGGGTTGGAGAAGGTCACGTCGTAGTCCTCCGGCCACTGGGTGCGCACGTAGGTCTGCACCTGCTGGAGCATCCCCGGGTCGGGGTGCTGGAGGATCACCTTGATCCACGGCACGGGCATGGCCTCGATGGCCCGGGGCACCCCGGTGAGGTGGCACCGGGTCAGGTGGTGGCGGGTGACCTCATTGGCCCGGAAGGTGAACACCTCGTCCTGGTGGTAGGCCTCAAACCCCACCTGGGGGGAAAGGCCCGGCACACCTGGGCCAGGTGCCGGGGGGCCAGGGGGGGGGCAGGTGCTTGAGCCACAAACTCTCCTCCGTGGCAAAGTCATAGATGGAGGCGCCGTTGGAGAGATCACCGGGGCGTTCACCGGCAGCCGCTCCTTCTCCATCTGGATGGCGAAGTTGATGTAGGACCGGCCTGTGGAGATGCAGAACTTGCCGCCTTCCGCCACGAAGTACTCGATGGCCTGGCGGTTCTCCGGGGAGATGGTGGCGTTGGTGCTATAGAGGGTGTCGTCATAATCTGTGGCCAGCAGAACGCCGCGAAATCTTCCCATGGGGCGGGTCTCCTTTCCTAGGGTGGGGTGGTGGAATCGTTTCATTCTATACCAGACGGGCACATCTTGTCAAGACGGCTTGGAAGTAGTCCGGCAGGGGGCAGGAGAGGGTAATGCGCTCCCCCCGTCCGGGGGTGGCGGAAGGTGAGCCATGCCGGCGTGGAGGCACTGGCCCGCCAGCTCCGGGAAGCCCTTGCGCACCCCTGCCGTACACCGGGTCCCCCAGCACCGGGTGGCCCAGGGCGGCCATGTGGACCCGGATCTGGTGGGTACGGCCCGTCTCCAGCCGGCACTGCAGGTGGGTGTACCCGGGGTACCGGGCCAGGACGGTCCAGTGGGTCACCGCGGGCCGGCCGCTGAGGTGGTTCACCGCCATCTTCTTCCGGTCGGTGGGGTGGCGGGCGATGGGGGGGAGATCGTGCCCTGGTCCTCCCGAAAGTTGCCCACCACCACCGCCTCGTACTCCCGGTAGAGGCTGTGGTCCTGGAGCTCTTTGGGCCAGGGGCCAGGTGGGCCATGTCGTTCTTGGCGGCGATGATGAGGCCGCTGGTGTCCCGGTCGATCCGGTGGACGATCCCCGGCCGGAGCTGGCCGTTGATGCCGGAGAGGCTCTGGCCGCAGTGGTAGAGCAGGGCGTTGACCAGGGTGCCGTCGGGGTGCCCCGGGGCGGGGTGGACCACCAGCCCCACGGGCTTGTTCACCACGATGACGTCCCCGTCCTCGTACACCACGTCCAGGGGGCATTTCCTGGGGCAGGATCTCCACCGGGGAGGGGTCGGGGATGCAGAGGGTGAGCACGTCCCCGGGCTGGAGGCGGTCGTTCTTCTTCAGGGCCTTGCCCCCCCGCAGGACCCGGCCCTCCTCCAGCAGCTTCTGGGCGGCGGAGCGGGTGAGGCCGTCCAGGGCGGCGGCCAGGAACTGGTCCGCCCGCTGGCCGGCGGTGCCGGCGGTGAGGGTGACGTTCATGGGTTCTCCTCCT
>VOFI01003623.1_pt1 | contig 40942 bp, 67 predicted proteins | sample 5384131 | NCBI WGS metagenome assembly VOFI01 (sample SAMN12384728, study PRJNA508395) | human gut metagenome | isolation source: healthy gut H | host: Homo sapiens | reverse complement strand
CTTCAGTATGCTTGTTCAATTTAATATTGCTGAAATAATCTCGAAACTCATTTTAGTAACTTTCTGGGGAACAGCGAACAGTGGCTGAGCGTCGATGTCTATTAGTCTGGAGAGAAATTCTATACATGGTATAGAAAGAAAAAACAGCTTCATCTGTGTAGATCATCAAGAGATTGAGACCCGGTCATATATTCTTACTTGAAAGAGAATAGGAAGGCTCTTTCAACGCTCCATAGTAAACAGATGAGGCAGAGACAGAAGAAAGTTTTTTCACCATCTATGGGCATCCACTTAATTCTGAGTCAGTATTGCAGCACTGTTCACCTGGGAAAAGTGGGGAAAGAACAGATTTCTGTATGAAGATGTATTGGCGTTTTCACAGAATGTAGAAAAAAGAACTGTAATTACAGAGGATATGATCAGCACCGTAAAGATGGATATATCGTGAGGAAGATCAACTAAAAAAAGTGCGGATAAGAGTATTATTGGCCGCGAAGCAGCCTTTTTTATCCACAAAGGAGCACCGCTGTTCAGAGAATACTTCGTCGAAGAAGGCTTGACTGCAGATGAAAAAAACGGGATCGCGCTTACATCTTATCCATTCCAGCAGACTGGCTGCTCTGCACCAAAGACTATGACTCGCGGCGACAGGGCGTATTTCTACTCTAATGGCAAGTTTGTAACTTCCGCAATACTCTCATATGGAGGAAGAGGGGAAATCCTATGAGGTTGTGGTTTCCGCCAGCCAGGCTGAAACGCTTTCTAAGATTGCCAGCCGCGGAGATGAAATCGTCATAACTTATACGACAAACGCAGCAGAAGCAGTCGGCGTATCATAAGCATGAGGCGTCGCCCTGAGTTCTCTCTGATCTTGGGGTGACGCCATTAGAGGAGAAATGAAAAAAATAATTGATTCTTTGGCGGAGACAGCCAAGTCGGCACGACGATGATTTCTCAATCAATTGCCGAATGTCTCAAAACCTGCGGTAAGGCAGGTGCTTTTTGATTAAAGGAAGCGGTAAGTACTGGAGAGAATTTATCAACGGAGACGGCAGATACCTCTCGATGATATCAAGGCTAATATTATCAGCGGAAAAGTATCTTATGAAGATATGGAACAGGTGATAATAGAATCCAAGGGTCTCTTTGTCATATCTTCAGTAAGAAATCCTTTTACATCCAAATACTATCCGGAGAACACCTACGAAGTCATGCGTTGGCTTCTGTGGCTGACGAGTTCGACTATATCGTCATCGATGCGGGAAACGATGCAAATCTGGGTCTCATGATATCTGCACTGAATGTATCGGATAGCCGCTATTTTGTTACAACCCAGCAGTCAAAGGCGATTCACCGTCTGATTCAGATGAAGAAAAATATTACGCAACCCCTCGGCCTGGACGGTCATTTAATTATCAACAAAAATATATGAAAGATCCAGCGTTATTCTTAAAACAGGATATTGAAAGCCTCTGTAGAAATACAAAAACGCATCCATGGTACCGTATTTGGAATATGGCTGGCAGATGGAAATGGAGGGAGAACACTGATGCACTTTTCACAAATTTGCAAAATCCATAGAACAAATCGTAGCGGATTTTGAAGAGACCCCAAGAAGGAAAAGACATGGAAAAAGAGTTTTGCTTAGAGGATTATCTCAATAAGGCCCTTTCTAAAGAAGAGGCAGCGGAGTCTTCGTACATTGATCGTTTTATGCGGTCTGCCAAGTCGTAGAAGCAGAGTTTGATAAAGAGTGGAATGAAACCAATGACGAATCTAAGAACCGAAAGCTAGAAAGGAAAAGCGGGCGATCATGGGGTTTGAGGAGGAAACCAGATTTTATAAAGGAAAAGATAAAAGAGATCCTTATAGACAAGAAGCTGTCAGATCGGTGGCATCTGACTGGTATCCCAATCTCTGTGAAGGTGTTTTTGCTGAGGTTATATGGTCTTGCAGGCCTTGCACCCTGGGCATACGATATGGAAGAAAAGTATCGAGCGTCGTCCTCTGCTAAACTGATTGGAGACCGGCTTTACTGTTTAATTGACGGCAGGTCACAGCTTCAGCCCCAGAGAATTTCTGCACGCCGCAGACAACAACTGAAGAGGACGTTGCTATTGGCAACACCTTACGAACGACCTAGGTACGGATTTCATGAAGTTTACCTTCACAATGGAATCCCATTACCATCTATTCTGGCGAAAGGACCAAGGACGGGCAGGACGTTATGGTTTTTTTTCGAAAATACGTACTGGAGGATTTGACCTTTGCGAATTTAGCAGAGAAAGGTACGATACCGGAAGAGGCGATCGCATTGTTTCTCAAGATGATTGCCATCGGCTTCAACGTTATTTTTGCCGGACAGGTTCGCTCTGGAAAAGACGACATTCATGCAGATCTGGCAGAGAAATGAAGATCCAACCCTTGAGGGATTGGCTATTGCCACAGACGGAGACGCCCTGGCACACAGAATCATGCCGGAGGCGCCAATTATGCAACTGGTCGCTGATGGGTCGCAGCTAGAGAGTTACAAAATCTCTTGAGGCAGGGGACAACGATTACGAAACTTCTTGTGGAAGAGCATTTAGGGATGGGGCAAGCTTTTCTAGTTTGGTTTTATTATCATTTCGACAAAGTATCACCAGAGCAAAGCGACTCATTCACGAGCAACGACGGTTCGAATATACCTTTACAAGATGGGCTTTTCTCAAAAATCAGAGAACATTTGGCGGCCTATAGAACTAAGTCAAATGCCGGAGGACAAAGGGAAAAAAAGTCATGAAAGGCATCTTAGAATACTCTATGATATGGAAAACGACAGAGTTCTGGTGAGAAGGCTCTGCAGTTACGATTTTATGCAGAGGCAGTGGTATTGAATGGCGGCAGCTGCACAGCAAAGATAAAGAAGTATCCGGAACAGAAAGAAGAGATTGAGGAAATGGCGGACATGCTCCATGACTTGTCTTTGAAGCACTGCTTAAGAGAGCAGACGATGATCTACCCCGCTTATTATAAGGAGTAAAAATGAATATGACAAAATGGATCTATGCAGTTTATTTTGCAGGCCTTTGCACTTTGGCAGTTTCCTCTCCTCTATTCGCTGTATCTAACAGTCAGAAACAGAATACAGATCAGGCGGAACTTGAAGCATATGACTGATGACGAGAGGTTAAAACAATATGGAAGTTTCAGCGAACATGTGAATATCGCCATCGAGGGAGCAGATATGAAGAAGTTTTTCAATAATCCAGAAACCTTTTACCTGGTTAGTGCAATACTCTTTATCGGAACGGCGGCCATTGCAGCTTTGGTGGTAGAACCGACTATGGCATTGTGTTTTGGCAGTTTCATGGGTGTTCTGCCTTATTGCAGCATTATGGCACGGTTATATAGTCAGAGAGTTACCAGGTCCAGAGAAGGTGATGTGCTGGTGCAGGAGCTGCTGAACAACTATAAAATTCACATGTATAACATGAAAGAGGCCATAGAAATTACGGCATTTACCATAGAGGGCGCACCAGGAGCAAAACGGATTCTTTTAAATCTGGCAAAAGGACTCAACAATGCAGTAACAGAAAAAAGAAGTGGAAAAACTTCTTTCCGTCTTTCGTTACTCTATTGACACTGCCTGGGGTAATGTTCTGTCGTCTAATATTTTTTTTGCTTATATTCACGGCATCAGAGTAGATCAGGCTTTAGAAGATCTGTTGTCCAGCATTACGAAAGCAGAAAGGTGATTGAACATGGGAAAGAGGGAAAATAATGAGGCCAGATTGATGCTGAAAATATCTTGCCCCGATCAGTTTTCTGCTATCTATCATTGGCGCTTGTAAATATTTTGACTTTACTATCGCAAAATTCATCAAATATCAATTGGGAACGGCTTTAGGCTTAAAGTGGTTCATGATTATGGTGATGTTCTATGTTGCAGGAATTCTGGTAAATGGATTTTTATCCAGAGAAAAGATGGATATATAAGGAGCAGAAAAGATGAAAATAAAACAACGACAGGTTTTAAAGTCAGAAGGCTGGCAGGATATACAAGAAATAGGCTGCCAGCGATGTCCGGTGAAAAAAGTCGCCGTGATCTAGTGGCAAAATGGAAACTGCTTCACAGTGATAAGGCTGAAAAAGAAGTCTTGAATGCTGTATCGTCCTTAAAAATTTGGCAATTGTTCACCGGGAGATGCCTATGGCTTCAGACTTTATATTGGAACAGCTAATGGAGAGCAGCAAAGCGCTGAGGAATACCTTTGCTGATATGCTTTCCGCATACAGAAATGGGAAAAGGCGAAGAAGCCTTTTTCCATTCTCTATGCCAGAGTTCCAATAAAAGAGGCTCAGATATTTGCAAATATCCTGAATAAGCTGGATCAGATCAATCCGGCAGAACTCGTTACGCATGACGGCCTTTGAAGAAACCTTTTTGCTTCTCAGCGCATGACAAAAGGCATGAAACGGGCGGAACGAAAAAGTTTGCTTACCACGTTGCTGGCGACGGCTTCCGTCTTTACTATTCTGTTAAATTTTACGATTGTAGTGGTCTTCATGGATGCGCTGACTTTACTGGGGCAGGCATTTTAAGAGATAGGAGGGACTTATGAAAAATCTGATCATCATCATCGGCACCATCTTGCTTTGGCGTCATCATTGTAAATACGATGGTGCTGGGTGAAAGCGACACTTCACTGCAGGGGAGCGGCTCAGAATGTGGTGGAACAAGGTGTCAACAGCATTAATTCTATGGAAATAGGTGGATAAAGATGAAAGACCTCGTGATCATTATGGAACCATCGTATTGGGCTGCTTGATTTTTAATATGATTGCCGGCGATCAAGATAGTCTCAAAAGTGCAGGTGCGGACGTCATGGAAAGGACAATAAGAACTGTATGAGGGTAACGGAAATTCATAAAGAAAAATCTAATTACCTCGACGGCCTGTATCATGATTATGTTAGTTTTTTGTATTGCAATTCGCACAAAATCAATTATTATATCAACGGGTTACTGCAGTGGATCAAGCCGTCAATAATTTTAAGGAAATTGTCAAGCAGCAAGGCCGTATCGAGGAGGAGAATGAAAAGCGGCTGAAAGAAGAAATCGCCCAAATTTTTTGTCCTGTACCATAGAAGAGATAAAGGTCACCGGTGATCGAGAGGGCTGTATTCCGCGGGGAGATGATTCACTACAAGGTGGAAGTTCCCATAAAAAACATCATCAATCAGCCGGGATTCTGGGGCTTGCTGAAAAAAAAAGAATTCGATGGAGTATAAGGTGGATCGATATACTACTAGTGAATACATAGGAAGATGAGTTATGAAAAATTTTATCATTACCACAGGAGCCGTGATTTTAATTGTGACTATAATGAGTTATCAATTTCAATGTAATCGGCTGCTGCGTGAAAACAACAATTAAAATATGTGGCGGACGAAGCAGCGGCGACAGCCGCTTTTATGTTTTGACGAAGTAAGTTTGGTGAGGGAAGACTTCTGTTTGATGAAAGGGCAATGAAAAAAGCTGAGCAGATTATCGCCTATAATCTGCAGAATTCTAAGCTTATCTGGAAGATAAGTTTTGCAGATCAGGACGTTCAACGACCATCTGTCACCATAACTATAGAAAAAGATAGACTAAAAATTATGTCAAAATATGATTATCTGCCATATTAATTTGAAAAAGCGGCAATAATATGATAGAATTTTCCTAACAGTTGAAGCCTGCTGAGATAAGGAGGAACATGGTATGATCAAAGATATTTTGACTTTGGGAAACCCACAGCTTTATGTTACCTGTACGGAATACCGCAAAGAGAACATCAAGGAAATCGAATCGGTAGTAACGGATCTGCACGATACGATGATGGAGTACAAAAAGAGTTCATGGAGCGGGCAGAGCCATTGCTGCACCACAGATTGGCGTGCAGAAAAGACTTTTGTATATGTACATAGACCGTCCTGTCATATTAATCAATCCGGTTCTGCGTTTCCCGACAGAAGAGCAAATGACTGTCATGGACGACTGTATGTCATTTCAGGGCTTTTAGTAAGAGTAAAACGATATAGAGAGTGCACTGTAGATTATTATGATTTGGACTGGCGTAAGCAGCAAATGCATCTGGCAGGCGATCTTTCAGAGCTGATTCAGCATGAGTATGATCATCTTGACGGTATATTGTCCACAATGAGAGCCATTGACAGCAAATCATTTTTCTATGGGGATATTCATGATTATAGATAATACGGTAAATTAAAATCCGGCGACTGCCGGATTTTGTTTTAAAGTGGCATGTGCCACAGTGAAAAGGGAGAATTTTATGATGGATTATGAATCCTTTAAAAAGAGCTGATAGAGAGGTTAAAAAAGAATTTTTACCTGAAAAATACCGAGAATGGGAAATTACAGTGAGCAAAGTGCCCAAGGTAAACGGATATATGGAATCTGTCAATCTGATGCCGTCATCAGAAGACTTTGTCGCAGTTCCAAATCTTTATGTGTCCGAACTGTACAGTTTCTATCAAGATTGCAGGATATGGAACAGGTTCTTGAGAAGACTGCAGATTTTTTCGTAAAGGGAATGGAATATGTGGCAGGCATGGCGGCAAAGGTAGAACTGGGAAATCCACAGGAAAAGTCATCATGGCTTTAGTCAATTCGGAAGAGAATAAAGAACTGCTGGCCCATGTACCTAATCGCAGTCTCCTGGATCTTTCTATCATCTATAGGATCATGGTAGAACTGCCTGACGCTACATTTAACAGTGCAATCATCACCAATGACTTAGCAGACAAATTTGAACTTTCTGAGCCAGATCTTTTTTACGATATGGCAAAAAGAAAATACGCCGAAGCTGATGCCGAGGGCTGTAGATTTTGCCAGCGATGATTTTTATATTTTGACCAATAAATACAGAACCTTAGGCGCAGCTGTCATGCTCTATGAGGATGTGCTTGCAGATATCGCTGATGAATTTGACAATAACTTGTATGTTCTGCCGTCTTCTATCCACGAAGTCTTCATCGTACCAGATTATGTAAAGGGAGCGGAAGAATTGCGGGAGATTGTGGCGGAAGCCAATGCCACAGTCGTGAAGAAAAATGAAATTCTATCCGATAAAGTTTACTTCTATGAGAAAAAATCAGGAAAGCTTTCAATTGTATAGGTAATTTAGTCATCAGAAGCAAAATTTAAAACGACGGATCATATCATAGTTGAGTGAGATGATCCGTCGTTTAATGAATGTAAAATAGAATATTAATGTAATTATTACCTTTTAATAAAATATTCGTCTCTTCCCCAAAAATATAATCCTTTATCTTTTGAACAAATAGTTCTATCTTCAATATAATATTCTTTTAATAATTCTTCTAATTCTTGAATTGATGATATAACTCGGTTCTTTTCAACTACACCAATTTCTTTTAATATTTTTTCCACGAAAGTTAAACAGGTATATCCTTCTCTGCTAGAGGTTTTTTTGTAATTATCGATAGCATATCATATCTGCATCCATTCAACTTCATATTTTTTTAATATATCTTCTATCTTATTGTATTGATGCTTGTTAATTGAAATAGAATAGATTGAAACTGAAATATCGTTATCTCTATATATAGATAACGCAGCCAAGATTCCTCTACAAAGCCACCATGAAAAGGCGAGTTATAGTTATATCTTGCAAACGAGAATAAAGGAACCAAATCATCATTTAAGGAGATTGACACATGATTATGTTTGAACTTTGTGGCCAATCGTATGATTTGCACGAGGAAAAAGAAGGCGTTCTGCTTGCAACAATGTTTAAGTGATAGTTCGTTTCAGTCATTCTATTTCTCCCCGTATTTCACAAAATAAGAAATCCGATCGTATTTATTCCAAGATTAGCCGCAATGTGTATTGGCCATGAAGATAAAAAAAGGACTTTCCTTTATAGGCGAACCAGTTCAACAATATGCCAGCCCCAAACAATGCCGACAAGGTAAGAAGAAACATATAGATACTGAACCAGCTTGACATGATACCTATATGATATAATGAAAACAAAAAGCGCACTGTATATAGCACCTAACTTACAAAACCCCAATGTTTTTTATGTTCAGAAAAACGAATCCCCTAAAGAATGCTTCTTCGATAAAAGAATTAATTATAGTGATATACATTGCCACATAAATAAAGTTACTCCGATTAATGTGTTCTTTTCCCATCAGACTATTTTTTGATTTGTTCTGCATCTATGTAATTTTGAAATAGTAGGTAGGATACGATTATCAACAGGTATACAGCTATAGCGATGTAAATGCTTATTTTAACATATTTCTTATCAAATTTGAAAATTTCATTTTTTTTGATGAGATATCTTTTGATATATCATGATTGGAAAGAGAAATATTCCAAGTTTTAATATTGATTTGACCCAATATGACGGTTGCATGATTAATTCAATTAAAACCATTAATAAACAGGCTGTGATTGAGATTATAATGATTCTAGTTAGATTGCTTTTTTTTGAATAGGCGTTTATCATTGGATAGTCCCTCCTTCTTTATTCTAAAATAATTCTAACACAAACGTATCTGATGTAAAAGAAAATAACATACAATAATTAATTCTTTAATTAAGGAATATATCAGATTGCTTTTATGACGAGGTTAAATTTTCAAAACGGACAGGGACTCCTTCGATTTGGAAGAGCCCCTGTCATAGATAAATTTTTTTATTCTAATTCCTTAGTTGTGACATTTGTGCTCGCCGCAGGAATGGCCTTCGCCGTGTCCGTGATGGTTGCACTGTACATTCTCGTTGTATTCTAAGGTTCCTTTTAAGAGCGCTTCTGCCGCTGCATCAGCGTCACCTGAAACACCGCCGAAGAGTTTGATACCAGCCTCCGCAAGGGCTGTCTTTGCACCGCCGCCAATGCCGCCGCAGATCAAAGTGTCAACGCCCAGGTTCTTTAAAAACCTGCAAGTGCGCCGTGTCCACTGCCTGCAGCATTCTCTACCTTTGCGGATAAAATCTTTTCTCCCTCTACATCGTAAACTTTAAAATTCTCACAATGTCCAAAGTGTTGGAAAATCTGACCATTCTCATAAGTAACTGCAATTTTCATTTTTTCTTTCTCCTTTTCTAATCTGCCTATTTTTTTTGTTTTCATGAAAAAAACATCGTAATCCCCACCCTCGATGAGCAGGATCTTTTCGTTAATCAAAGCGTCAGCCAATTTATGGCGAGCCGATTCATAAATGTTGGTGACAGTAGGCCGCGAAATCTTCATGCTCTCTGCACACCCTTCTTGGGTCATTCCTATAAAGTCTATGAGACGAATTGCTTCATATTCGTCCACCGTCATGGTTACACGCTGGCCGCACTTAGATTCTGCATATCCCAAAGGAACAAATCCTTCTGTGCTGGGCATGGAATAGACGATTCTGCTTTTTCTCGGTCTAGCCATATCTGCCTCCTTCTGTTATTAACATATGACAATAATATTATAACGCCATTTCTAACATATGTCAATTATATTGTAATGGATTTCTTTAGACAAAAATGATAAAATGTATAAAAGTACAGCAGATGCCGGAGGTTTCCGGCATCTGTTGCTGAGCGTTTGCTTCGTCCTTGAAAAGCCTGCTTTGCCAGGGGGCGATGCGCGGCTCTTATAAAATAGTGGAAAGAGGTTAATCATGCTAAGAATTAATAATTTGACTAAGATTTATGGCGAAAAAAGCGGTCGATAATCTTTCACTGCATATTCAAAAGGGTGAAATTTACGGCTTTATCGGCCACAACGGAGCAGGTAAGACGACGACAATCAAGTCCTGCTGCGGTATTTTAAAATTTGACGAAGGTGAAATCTTTGTAGACGGTGTGTCCATCAAAGATCATCCTTTAGAATGTAAGCAGACAATCGCTTATATTCCGGATAATCCCGATCTCTATGAGTTTTATCTGGTATTAAATATCTGAATTTTATAGCGGATGTCTATAAGGTTTCAACACAAGATCGAGAAGCACGAATCAAGAAGTATGCGGATATGTTCCAGATCACTTCTGACCTGGCACAGCCATCAGCGCTTATTCCCACGGAATGAAACAGAAACTGGCTATTATTTCTGCTTTGATCCATGAACCGAAACTGATTATCATGGATGAGCCTTTTGTAGGTCTGGATCCAAAAGCCGCCCATCTTCTAAAGGGACTGATGCGGGAGATGTGTGACGATGGCGGCGCCATCTTTTTCTCTACCCACGTTTTAGAAGTGGCGGAAAAACTCTGCGACAAAGTGGCCATCATCAAAGGCGGTAAGCTGATCACTTCGGGTACAATGGAAGAAGTCAAAGGGAGATACTTCTCTCGAGACAGTATTCCTGGAACTGGAGGAATAAAATGCTGAAAAATTTAGTTTTCATTAGAATTAAATCCATGTTTGTAGGCATGTTTGCCAGGAGCAAAAAGAAGATCAGCGGTGGAAAGATCTTTTTGTTTGTCCTTTTGGGTATCTATATCATAGGCTGCTTCGGCGTTCTATTTGGAGGCATGTTTGCCAGTATCGCAGACGTCTTTGCGCAGATGGGCATGTCTTGGCTGTATTTTGGTTTGATGGGTGTGCTGGTCTTTGCGCTCTGTTTTGTAGGCAGTGTGTTTATCACGCAGAATCAACTTTACGAAGCCAAAGATAACGATCTGCTGCTTTCCATGCCGATTCCTGTAAAAACATATTTTAGCTTCCAGATTGTTATCCATCGTCATATTGAACTACGCGTATGAACTTCTGGTGATCATTCCGGGAGCTGTTGTTTATTGCAGCAAATTTCCGGTCACTTTCCTGGGATGCGTGTTTTCCTCATCGCATTTTTATTGCTGCCGCTGCTGGTAGTTGCAGCCTCTGCTTTGTTCGGCTGGCTTATCGCATTGGCCAATACGAAGATGCGCAACAAGAACGTGATTATGATGGTTCTCACTTTGATTCTGTTTATGGCCTATATGTATGTTTGTCTGAGACTGCAGTATTATCTACAGAAGCTGATTGAAAATGGCAGCGCTATCGGCGAAGCCATTCAAAAAGCGCTGCCGCCTTTTTTACTATTTAGGAAAATCCATAACAGATGGAGACGTGGTCGCATTCCTGATCTTTCTGGCCTTCTGTATCGTGCCGTTTTGCACTGGTATATTACATATTGTCCAGAAGTTTCATCAAAATAGCGACGACCAACCGCGGCCATAAAAAAATTGTCTATAAAGAAAAAAGCGCTGAAGGCCAGCAGTATTAGAAAAGCTCTGATTATCAAAGAGTCAAGACATTTTCTTGGCAGTCCGATGTACATGTTTAACGCTGGCATTGGCCTGTTGTTTATGCTCATAGGGGCTGGTTATCTTTTCGTCAAGGGCGGAGACATGCTAAAAAAATAGTGCAGATGTTTCCTGGTGCAGACAATCTGATAGGACCGTTGATTTGCGCAGGCTTTGGAGCTATGGCCTCTCTGACCATTATTTCAGCGCCGACGATTTCCATCGAGGCGAAAACACTGTGGATTTCTCAATCCCTGCCAGTCAGAGGAAAGGATGTCCTTTTTGGCAAAGGCTGACGTTCACATCTTGATGAGTCTGCCTTTTATCGTAATCAGTGCCATCTTGCTGGAATTTACTTTTTGATATGACGATTATCAGCAGGATCATGATTTTGCTCTTCCCGTTGGTGGTGACCATCTTCAACGCTTATACGGGAGTCGCTCTCAATTTGAACTATCCAAAGTTTGACTGGGTTAACGAGACGGATGCAGTCAAACAGGGAGTCGCTCCATTTCTAGCCATGTTTATTGCGATGGCAACTGTTGCGCTGCCTGTTCTGCTCTATGCTTTTTGCTCAGCGATCTGGTATCGGCAGAAATCTATCTCTGCATCGTTTTCCAAGCGTTTGCAGCAGCTTCAGCCGTTTTATATCGTTACTTGGTGACAAAGGGAGCAGAAATTTTTAGAACGCTCCAGAACTAGAGGTTTGTAAAAAAAATAAAAATAGACAAATAAAATTCTGACATTATACAAAGAAATGTTTTGCAGATATTGATATACTGAAAATAACAAGTGTGAGAACTTTGACAAAGGAAACTGAATTATGTTTAATTTAAAAAGTACTGAGCAGAGAAGTGACGGAAGACGTTCTCAAGATGCCTGAAGTGATCGATACTGTTAGGGAAGTATATCAACTAAAAGCAAAGGAGACACCACTGTTTTTCTCTGGTATTTCACGAATTTGAACCGGGGGTTGCCGACATGGACATCAAATCCGGCTGGCTTAAGGGCAGCGACATCTTTGGCCTGAAAGTCGTTTCTGGTTTGGTGACAACGCTGACAAAGGCCTTCCGGCATTGATTGGAACTATCATGGTCATGGACGCTGCTACAGGTGCGCCGATTGGAATCTTAGACGGCAGCCACATTACCGGAATCAGAACGGGTGCGGCAGGCGCTATCGGTGCGAAAGCCCTGGCCAGGAGAATTCTGAGACACTGATGGTGGTCGGCGCAGGCCACGTGGCGACTTTCCAGGTTGCAGCGACACTGATGCTGTTCCCGAGACTGAAAAAGTCTACGTCTACGACGGCCTGAGCATGGAGAACGCTGAGAAATTTGCGGCTTCCATGCCGGATACCCCTGAAAAGCAGCTTTGACTACGATGCCTGCGGCGTGAGCTTTGAAGCGGTTGCAGACCTGCCAAAGGCCACGGGAGAAAGTGATATCATCATCACGGTGACACCTTCCCATACGCCGATCATTCAGAAAGAATGGGTAAAAGCGGGCACCCATTTCAGCTGCATCGGTTCGGACATGTCCGGTAAGGAAGAAATCGATCCCGAGATCTTTGCGGATGCCCGCGTCTTCACCGACGACACACCGCAGTGTATCAACGTAGGAGAGATTGAAATTCAATCAGAAGGGCATTTTAAAAAAGAAGACATTGCAGGTGAGATCGGAGATTTTGATCGGCGAGACCGTCGGCAGAAAAACGACGAACAGATTACTGTTTTCGACGCGACAGGTACAGCGCTGCTCGATCTACTCACGGCAAAATTGGCGTTAGCAAAAAGCGGAAGAGAGAAATCTCGGAGAAACAGTAAATTTGTAAGAGGTGTGAAATGAAAATCAAAACATTTAAAGTAGAACGTTGGATGAACGAATATGAGGACGATGCGGTTTACAATCTGGGAGAAACCTGTATCGATTCTATGACCATAAAAGAACTGCTGGAACTGGCGGGAGAGGATGTGGAGAAATACATGGTAGAGCTGGCAGATACCAGGCTCTCCTACAGCCACATCTTCGGTTCTCCTGAATTCCTGCAGGGCGTTGCGGGGCTGTATCAGGACCTCAAACCGGAGCAGGTCATCCCGACCCATGGCGCTATCGGCGCAAACAACCAGGTCATCACCACTTTGATCGGAGCAGAAGACAACATGGTGTCCGTCATGCCGACTTATCAGCAGCACTATTCCATTCCGGAATCCATCGGCGCTGATGTGAGACTGCTGCAGCTCACATTAGAGGACGATTTTCTGCCAAACCTGGACGTGCTCAGAAGCCTGGTTGACGAGAATACCAAGATGATCACCATCAACAATCCGAACAACCCGACAGGTTCCTGGATTCCGGTAGACGTCATGAAGGAAATCATCGAGATTGCGAAGAGCGTGGACGCTTACGTGCTCTGTGACGAGGTGTACAGAGGGATTTCTGAGGACGGAAGCTACATGCAGTCCATCGTAGACCTCTATGACAAGGGTATTTCCGTAGGAAGCATGTCCAAGGTCTTCTCCATGGCCGGCCTGCGTATGGGATGGATCGCAACAAAGTGCGAAGAAGTGCTCCACCAGTGCCACGAGAGAAGAGACTACGATACCATCAGCTGCGGCGTTCTGGACGACAAGCTGGCGGCTCTTTGCTTGCTCACAAGGAGCAGATCTTTGCCAGAAACAGAAAGATCCTGAACACCAACAGAGCCATCCTGGACCAGTGGGTGCAGGAAACGCCGGAGGTCCGCTATCTGAGACCGGTAGCAGGTACCACAGCGCTTGTTTACTATGATAAGGATATCCCGTCCTACGATCTGTGCGTCAGACTGATCAAAGAAAAGGGCGTGCTCTTCACCCCGGGCGAATGTTTCGAGATGGAAGGCGCAGTCAGAATCGGTTATGCTTATGATTCCAAGACCTTAAAAGAAGGATTGGACAAATTCACCGAATTCCTCAGAGAATTATAAAATAAAATCACGAGTTAACGCAATCCGCCATATCTTAAGATGTGGCGGATTTTTTCGTTTTATTGTGTTGCATTCCGTACAATCCTGGGTAAAAATATATAAAAAGAAGGTTGATTAATGTTTTACTTTATGATTTCCATCGGGCTGGTTACAGCGTACATAGCAGGGATGCACGATGGCGGCACCATCATGGCTACCGCAGTTTCGTCGCGTCTCTTTTTCTGCCAGGAAGGCAGTTCTCCTGGCGGGACTGGCAAACTTCCTCGGCGCAGTGCTGCTGGGCACGGCGGTGGCTTACACCATTTCCGGCGATATCATCGACACTGCTGCTGTTCTTTCTGGCAGCAGAGATATGTGCTGTACCTTTGCGGCAGCTGCCTTTGCAGGGGCAATCGTATGGAATCTGATTACCTGGAGACTGAAGCTGCCGTCCAGTTCACTCTCATACGCTGATCGGTTCTCTCATCGGCAGCGGCATTGCGGCTTACGGAACTGTTTATATCAAATGGCATCTGATCTTTGTAAAGGTGATTTTGGCCATGATCATTTCCCCGATTCTGGGTTTTGCACTGGGTTACCTGATTCTAAAGTTGGAAAAGCGGGTTTTGCAAAATGGCACCATCGTATGGAGCGCACGGATCAACGTTCTGAGCAAGATCAGCAGTTTTCTGGTGGCCTTTTCTTATGGCAGTAACAACTCGCAAAAGGTCATGGGGATTATTGCCATGGGGCTTGCCGGCTATCTGGGAAGAGCTGTCTTCGTGCCGGCATGGGTCGTCGTAAGCTGTGCCTTGGCACTGGGACTGGGCACCATTACAGGCGGTTATAACATGATCAAAACAGTGGGCATGGATATCTGCAAAATCGATACACAGAATTCTTTCGCTTCTCAGCTTTCTACCATTTCTGTCGTGATGACAGCTAACGTGACAGGGCTTCCCATCAGCGTTCCCCCAGATCATCACAGGCTCTGTCATGGGAGTGGGGACTGAAAAAAGACGCCCAAGGCAGTAAATTGGGCAGTTTCAAAGAAAATCATCGTTGCGTGGATCATCACCATTCCGATCTCGGCTGCTATCGGGGGCGCCGTATACTTTTGCTGAGACTGCTATGAGGAGGCTGTTATGAAGAAGAAAAATTTTTTTTAAAAAAAGAAGAGAGGCCGGACTTTTATTCTCTTTTGATAGACCAGTGCGACCTGAACGACGAAATCATGACCTTGTTCATCTCCTATATGGAGGAACAGGAGGAGGAGACGGCAGAAGCCATCGGCCAGTGCGAAAAAGAAGCGGACCAGGTTCGGCGGAAGCTGATCGACTACGTGGAAAATTCTTTCATCACGCCCCTCGATCGTCACGATATCTATGCGGTATCCCGCAGAATCGACGACATCACCGACAAAGTGAAGGATCTCACGGATTTTATCGAGTTCTTTGAATTTGTTCCCATCAAAAAGAACATCGAAATGGCGCAGCGAATCCAGGTTACGGTCAGCGGCATTACGGAAGCAGTCAAATGCTGGGCCGTCGGTGATGACGATGGGTTCTGGGATGCCATTATGGAGGCCAAACGGAAGAGCCGCATCATCAAAAATCTTTACTGGGAGAGCCTGAAAAAGCTGGACAGCGACATCTTTACCTTGGAAGAGATTTTGATCAAGAGGGAATTTTTCCGCGATCTGAATCAGCTCTCCTACAAGACGAAGAAAGCCATCGACCGGATCAGCGATACCAAGATCAAATCCATCACTTGACACTGCCTGTAAGGTTCCCTATAATAGTGGACAAGGTGTATGCGACACGTTCCCCAGCCTATGGCTGGTATGGCGTTGTCGCACTAGAAGGGAGCAATAACGAAATATGAAAAAATAATCTGTAGAGACGACTTTTTTGGGAGATGTTTCCTGACTGCAAGATCGGTATCGTGGTCTGCAAAGGCATTGACAACGTGTACAAAGAGAACGAGGCGGAATATGAAGCCCTGATCCGCGAGGGGGAGAAGAGAGCTCTGACCTTCTTGACGGAAGAAAACTTTACGGACAACAAAGTCATCAAAGTGTGGCGGGAAGCTTACATGAAGTTCAAGACGAAAAAAAGGAGCCAGATGTTCCATCGAAGCTTTGATGAAGCGGATCTCCAAGGAAAATCATCTGGGAACCATCAATCCGATTGTGGATATCTATAACAGCGTGTCCCTTTCCCACGCCATGCCTTGCGGCGGTGAAGACATCGACTGTATGGAAGGAGACCTGCTGCTGACAAAGGCAGATGGCGATGAACCTTTCCAGGTCATCGGCAGCGACAAGAACGAGCCGCCGTATCCGGAGGAGCTGGTCTACAAGGACAAGGCAGGCGCCGTCTGCAGATGTTGGACCTGGCGGGAAGCGGAACGTACCATGCTGACAGAGAAGACCAAAAAACGCCATGCTCTGCTGCGAGCTGGTAGACACGGACCGCTATGAGGAACTGATGGAAGTTTTAGAAGATCTGAAACGGAAGTGGAAGAAAGACTGGGCGGCCAGTGCGAAATCAAGATATTGGATCGGGAGCACAAAGAGGCAGAGCTGTAAGAGATACATCTTGACGATTTCAAAATGCACATTCCCTGTGCCCAGACATAAGAACGAAATAAAAAGTCGGGACCATTGATAGCATTCTTAAAGCAGCAGGTTTAAAATAGGAGGTAGGAAGAAAATGAAGTACGTATATCCAGCAGTTTTAAAAAAGATGATGATGGATATTTCATCTCCTTCCCTGATTTACAAAATTGCTTTACGGAAGGGGAGGACTTGAGTGATGCAACAGCAAAAGGGATAAACTTTTCTGCTTTGCTCCAGGAATCCATAGCAGAGAAACTGGGATATAAAGTAAGCGACAATAAAAAATAGGTAAAGATGAAAAAAAGCCCGAATCGTCCTAAAACTGGACGATTCGGGCTTTTACATCTTAAGCCGACAATTTCTTGATTTCTTCGTATTTTGGAAGGTCTGTGTAGAGTTCGCCTTTCCAAGGGATGCGATGGGTCTTCTTGATTTTGTAAATCATATAGAGGAAGACCAGCACATTTGCCGCCAGGGCAGCAAAGCTGACAATGAAGTAAATGGTCGGATTGTAGGTGGAATCCACTGCATATTTGCTCACGTCCTGGAAGGCAGGGAAGGTCTGTGCGAACATGCACCAGAGGGCCAGAGTATGGGCTCTGTGCTGCAGCCATGCGCCTTTGCCTACTGTGAATGCGCAGATGGTCGGCGCCAGGAGCAGGGCAAAACCGCAGTACCATGCGTGGTGCGGCAGGCAGTTGTATGTATAGGCGAAGTTCCAAAGGTCATAAGCGACAATCCAGAACCACAGCATATCCGGCCAGAGCATGTCTTTGCTGCCGTCTTTGGCTGTCTTTTTTTTCTGATACAGATGCCCAGCCAGCCGGTGATAGTGAGGATGTTCAGGATACCGGCCGCCGCGTTCATGTAGTTCCAGGAGCCGCCTAGCATGTAGACGTCCTTCATGTTATCGGCCATATAACCGCCGCCAGTGAAGGTCATGCCCACTTCGATGTCGCGGTCTACTGCTTCACAGATTTTGATTGCCAGAATCAGAGGCGGGAAACAGAGGGCGATCTTGTTGTCAGCCAGTCTCCAGGTCACTTTTCCAGTGAGCTTATCTTTTTTCTCAATGTGCCTGATGCACCAGAAACCGATACAGCCTGCAGTAGACGAGTAGACCTTGGCGAGATGGAGCCAGTCGGTGTAGGTCACATCCTTCAGGGCTGTAAACCAGAGAATGGACAGGACGATCGGCAAAATGATGAAGCAGAAAAATCCCGCCCATTTCCAGCGCCTGGATATCTCATTCAGTCCAAATAATGCTGCAAATACGACGACCCAGACACCCCATACAGCCAGGGTTTCTGCACCGGCTTGATAATTAAAAGTAAACATAGGTGTACCTCCATTAAATAAATTTCGCATCTACATAACGTTTGTTATGCTCTATTGATAAAAAGAATAACACATGTTATTCTTTTTGTACACCCATTCATTAAAAATTTTCTGAAATCCAGTCTTTGGTGAAGGTGATAAAGGCTCGTGCTGCATCAGAGGCGCTTTCCCAGGAGCGCAGGACAATCCCTATTTCCCGGGAAAAAGATATTTCCGGTTCCTTGACGGCCAGTGGAAAGGTGGGCGACTTGAGCATCAACGCGGGAAATACGCTGAAGCCAAACCCCTGGCTGACCATGGACATGACGGCAAAATCGTTATCCAGCATGAGGTAGGTATTGGGTTTTACGTTATTGTAATAAAACAGTGCGTCCATCTCTGAATGATCTCCGACACTGATGTAGGGCTCCTCGGACATGGAAGAAGAGGGGAAAATAGGGCAGATCGGCCAGGGGGTGGTTCTCTGCAAGAACGATCATCATGGGATCTTTCTTTAAAAAGACTTTTTTCAAAGCTGGCGTCGGCATCGGGCAATACGGTGAAACCAAAATCCACATCGCCGTTATCTAACATTTCGTCCAGGACAGCGGGCTCTTCGTAGCACTTTACATCAAAGCGGATGCCGGGATGCTTTTCGAGAAATCCTTTCATGAGATAGGGCAGCCAGTAAACGGCGATGCTGGTAAACACTGCGATGGTGATATTTCCCGACTGCAGATTCTTCAGTTCCGAAAGACGGGTCTTGAGGCGTCTTTGATCGTTGCAGATCGCGTGTGCCAGAGGGAGCAGCTTCCTTGCCGCCGCCAGTGAGATAGATTTTGCCGTAATCGCGAAAGAAAAGGAAATATCCAGTTCCTCTTCTAATGTCTTGATGATATAGCTGAGACCGGCCTGGGTATAGCCAAGCGCTTCCGATGCTTTCTTGATACTGCCCAGTTCGGCAGTTTTGATAAATGCCTCGTATTTTTGGATATCCATAGTTCCTCCTAGAATGAAAAGAATCTCTTTTTAAATATTTAAAAAGAAACTCCAGCTTTACTTTTTAATTATAGGGAAATTATACTATAAACATGAGTATTGCACAAGACATAGAAAGGAAGACATGATATAGATGAAAAACAAGACTTTACTATATGGCGGCATGGTAGCGATGCAGGCGCTGATCTACGGCATGGGCAATGCCGTGACAAAATTGCTTATGAAAGTATCACTCCCTTTTGGAGCATGGCATTGCGGTTTGGCCTGGCATTTGCCGTATTCCTTATTTTTCTTTGGAAAGGGTATTTTGAAACAGTTAAAGGATGTGCCGCTGATGACCTGGCTGCCCAGCAGTCTGTGCGTAGCTGCAACATACATTACCTGCAATGTGGCTTTGGATATGACGACGGCAACTAATGTGGGATTCTTTATTTCCCTTTCGGTCTTATTTGTACCGTTCATGGAGACCATCATTTTGAAGAGAAAATTCAGACTCAAATATCTGCCTGCACAGCTCATGGTAATCGTAGGCCTGTATTTTCTGTGCTGCAACGGCAGGAAGCTTTTCCTTCGGATGGGGCGAGGCTTTAGCGCTGCTTTCTTCTGTTACCATGGCGGGCTCTCTTGTCTTCGGAGAGAAAGGCCTTCAGGACATGAATGTGATGACCATCAGTACCATGCAGGTGGGTCTGGCCTTTGGCGCTTCTCTGATTGGCGCGTTGGTTTTGGAACCGAACTTCAATGTGATGAGCGTAGAACCTTCTGCCTGGATGGTACTCATCTACCTGCAGTCATCTCCACCTGCCTGGCATTCCTGGCTGCAGAACAAGGCTTTGACCGGTATCTCATCGACGCAGGTTTCTGTCATTCTCTGCAGCGAGCCGGTCTTTACGGCCGCTATTTCCTGGGTAATACTCGGGGAAATACTCAGCGGCATCGGTCTTCTGGGTACCGTCATCATCATCGGATGCATCGTGGCAGAGACGTGGGTGATTTCCACGGTCAATGCGGAACCTGAACCTGAGGAAGCCTGCGAATCCATCACCACAGCCTTTTTTTAGAAGAAGAAGCAGTATAGAACTGATTATGAAAATTCCTAATAAAATAGTAAAAATAAAATAAAATCCAGAAAAACAGCATTCTTAGGGAGTGTTGTTTTCTTTTTTTGGCAAAAATAACTTTATCACAGAAGAATTCGAAGGGGATAAGGTGCATGAAAGATACGATAAAGACGTGGCTGCAGACAGCCCTCCCAAATTGGCTGACGCTGCTTTACTTTGAAATATTTTATAAGGTCATAGGAATTACCCTGCTCACCATGCTGGCAGATGAAGGCAGCCTGATGTCTGCCGCCGCTGTCCTTTTGTTTTTTATTATGTCTATATTGAAATTACAGCAATCATCGTCTATTGTGAGGCAGGATGGAGAGCGGAACGCCTTTCTGTGTGGAAGCTGTTCAAAAGAAACCTTTTCCCATTCTTTCCGTCTCTTTCATATAAAAAAATTTCCCCATATTGGTTCTGCTCCTTCCCGTGATCGCTTTATCAGCATTTCCGCTGACCAGTGGATTGTTGAACAAGTTTCAGATTCCCGAGTTTTTATTGGATTTTTTTTGCAGGATCGCCCGATTCTCTTTATCGTTTTTGCAGCGGGAATGCTGGGGCTGAACATTCTGTTGTTCTTCTCCCTGTTCCGATTTCCAGCAGTGATCCTCCACGAGGAGATTTTTAGGAAAACCATTTCAAATGCCTTTTCTAAAGGCGGAAAAAAAGCCGCAGGTTATCTGCTGCTCAGCCTGCTGATCTGTGCGGCTGCGCTGGTCTTTGCTTTTTATCTGCATGTGCCTTTTGTTCTGGTCTCTGAGTAAATGGCCTGACGCAGTTGACGGAGGCAGAGCCATGTTTCAGTTTTATTACACAAAATGGAGTGTGATGGGAGCTATTCTCGTGGATATCTTTGCGACCTTAGCGCTGTTTGCCATGGTTGTAACACTGTATCATCTGTATCGCAGAGATGTACGACCCGTCCGGCCTAAGGCAAAGTGGTCTGCAAGAGCCGTACTTCTGCGGACCGCTGCGGTATTTGTCATGTTTGTTCTATTGGCTTTTTACAGCGAAACGGAATTAGAGGGAATCTGTTTTCTTCGGAGCATGATACGAAGATTGTCGCTCATCGGGCAGGCGCCGCTGTTGCGCCGGAAAATACAGTGGCTGCATTGAAAGCTTCTATCGATGCAGGTGTCGAACTGGCGGAAATCGACGTACAGCAGACGAGAGACGGCGTGCTGATTGTCATGCACGATGCCAGCTTCAAACGCACGGCGAATCTCAATCAAAAAGGTCTGGGATACAGAGTATAAGACGGTAAAAACCTTTGGATGCCGGCTCTCATTTTTCCTCTGACTTTGCTGGCGAAAAAGATCCCCACACTGCAGGAAATGCTTTTGACCGCTAAGAACCGTATCCATCTGATGATTGAACTAAAGTCCACAGGCCACGAGAAACATCTTGTGGAAAAACAGTGCAGGAGGTGATAGCGGCGGGAATGAGCCGGCAATGTACTATCGCCTCCATGGATTTAGATCTGCTGAAAGAGAGCAAGTCATTGGCGCCTGCGATTGATACCGTCTATATCACCACATTTTTGAAGTCGGATTCCGCTTTGACCACAGCTATCTTGACGGATACAGCGTTGAGACCACCTTTCTCTCTCCCAAAATTGTGGCAGAAGCACATGCAAGAGGCAAAAAGGTCTACGGATGGACGGCTAACACCAAGAAGAATATGAAAAAAAATCCTCCGCCTGGGAACAGACGGTTTAGTGACGGATAACCCTCTGTACGGCATGTTTACCTCAAAGAATGCCGACAAAGACCAGACCTTTGGAATTTGTGACAGACTTGCTGTATCCGGATTAGCTCAGTTCATGTTTTTGACGGCGGTTGTCTTCATTGATTTGATTGACAATACACATACCAGAGTCGTTAAATATCAGCGGCAGGCTGTGCAAAATAAATACCCAGCGACACCCCAGAATTGAGGCAGAATCAATATGAATGGAATGTAAAAACAGCCCTTGCCGCACTGAGGAAAGAAAACAATCCATATTTGGAAGCACCAATCGTTTGATAAGTAATTGTCATCATATAGCATAACCCGAAAGCCGGGTACAAGATTACTTGGGAAATGAGCAGCCATCTGCCATACTCTATAATGGCCGGATTTCCATTGAAGAGACTGATCAACGGTTTCGCCAGAGTGATATATATGATTTACGATGATTGTTAAAAGAACTGCTCCCTTTAAAGCGAACCGGACTGACTGTTGAAATCTTTTTTTTCTTCTTTCGCTCCAAACGCATAAGAGCTACTGGCTGATACCCCTGCATAAAGCCCCATAATCACATAGCAGCCGATTAAGACGAGACGTTGGACTACGCCATAGGCTGCGATAATTTCATCTGACTGGGGCAGCGCCGCGGCTGCGATGTTTGTCAGAGAGGCTGCCACCGATAAACATATTTGTATGACTGCCGTTGGAATGCCGATGCACGTAACCGTTTTAATCAATTTCCAATCAGGTTGGAAAGATTTTATTTTTTATTTTGATGATAGAGTTTCCGCTGGCATAAAACCACAGCAAAATAAAAAATGTGACAAACTGAGATATCGTGGTCGCAAGAGAAGCCCTGCTACACCCATATCCAGTCCCCAGTCGAACATGAAGACTGGATCTAGAACGATATTGAGTAATGCTCCGGTAATGACGGAGATAGAAGATATTTTCACAGAAGATTCTGCTCTTGCAGCACAGTTCATACTTTGTGCCGGGAGGTTTGCTAATGCTGCTATGAACATCCAGAAAGCGTAGTCCTCTGCCAATGGCAATGAGCTTTCGGATGCGCCAAAGGCCCGCATGAAAGGCTCAAGAAACACAATGCCGCCTATACATAATGTCACGCCGATCATAACCGATAAGCCAACGATTGTTGTGACAGTACGGCTGGCTCCTTCGCTGTCCCTGCCGCCTAACTGCCGCCCCGCTAAAACGGCAGCTCCGGCAGCAAATATATTTTCGATTGAAACCATGATAAGCAGGAGAGGAACTGTAACGCCTACTGCCGTCAGCGCAATATCAGAGTTCAGCATTCCAATATAGGCAGTGTCAACTAAGTTATAAATTGCTTTGGCCAATAGTGCAAGTGTAGCCGGTATTGCCAGTTTTACGATTGATTTTGAAGGGGAATATCACCTAAAATAGAATTTGATCTGTACACTTCTGCCATTATGATTTCTGCTCCCTTCTGTCAATTACCCCGTATAATAATATGTTCAATGCTCTTTTGCAACTTTGTTCATGGGCTTCAAATTCCGTGACCGGATACTTGATATTGATAAAGTCCTGAAACTGTCTAAAAGTTTCTATTACTTCACCCTTTGTAATAGGAGGCCTCAGAGAAAGTGGCGCTAATAATTTGTCTAAAATCTGGATATTCAACTGATCAAAATTTCTCTTGCACTCTTGTATTTTTGTTTCAAGGTGGGTCGGCGGAGTAATCATCACTTCGCAAAAAATTCGCTGATAAATAGGATATTCTGTAAAGAAAGACATCCTTACAGCAAAATATTCTTCTAATTGTCTTTCGGTATCACTTTCTGCATCCTGCATTTTGCTTCTTAAATATTCTGTAAGCAGGCAGAAGCATTCCTCTACACAAGCCAAAAACAGATCATCCTTTGTTTTAAAAATAATGATAGATAATGCCCTTGAAATGCCTTGGGCAGAGCAGATCGTGTTAATAGAACTTGCACCGTAACCTTGTTTAGAAAAATTCGTTCAAAGCACTATCCATAATACGTCGTCTTGTTTGTAAATTTTTTCTTCTCGTTTCATAACTCCTCCAAAAATAGACCATGTAGTCTGTTTTGTATATCTTAACAAAAATAGACCATATGGTCAATATTTATTCTTGAAAATCTTGTGACAGCTCATTATTTGCAAAAAAAAAATCGGCAGCGTCCTTTTTTAAAGAACACTGCCGATTAAATTACCAGAGATGCATCACATGCTGCAAGAGCAGGCTGACACCAGTGATTCCAATCCAGCAGCAGAGACCCATAAAGAGCGGTTTGCCGCCTGTTTTCACCAGCTTCACGATGTTGGTATTGAGACCGATGGCTGCCATGGCCAGTACGATGAAGAACTTGGAAAGTTCTTTGATCGGCGCAAAGAAGTCAGCCGGCACGCCCATAGAGGCGGCTATGGTGGTGATGATGGAGGCTGCGATGAAGTAGAGGATGAAGAATGGGAAGATATCTTTCATAGAAACTTTTTCCCCGCTGCTTCATCTTCTTTCTCCTCTTTTTCTTGTCCTCCAAACTGCCAAAATCAAAGTAATCGGGATGATAGCCAGGGTTCTGGTCAATTTGACGGTGACGGCCTTATCCAAGGTAGCAGCGCCCAGATTCCACATGCTGTCCCAGGTAGAGGCGCATGCTGTGACGGAAGAAGTATCGTTGACAGCCGTTCCTGCAAAGATGCCGAAGGCTTCCCGGAAGTAGTGTCAAATCCGATAGCATGTCCAAATGCCGGAAATATGACGGCAGCCAGCACGTTAAAGAAGAATATGATGGAAATCGCCTGTGCGACTTCCTCATCGTCTGCTTCTATGACCGGGGCAGTGGCGGCGATGGCGGAACCGCCGCAGATAGAAGATCCTACGCCGACCAGAGTCGAGATGTTGGCCGGTGTCTTCATAACCTTGTGCAGCACATAGGCGATGAGCAGAGACGTAGATATGGTACATATGATAATCGGCAGAGATTGCTTTCCGGTTTGCAAGATGACGTTTAAGTTTAATCCGAAACCAAGCAAGATGACTGCCCACTGCAGAATCTTCTTTGACGTGAACTTGATGCCTGCTTCAAATGAGGTTTATCTCTAATCAGCAGAGTCACGATCATCCCTGCCAAAATTGCAATGACAGCGCCTCCGACGATGGGGAAGGCTTTGCCGAGAAACCACGAAGGGACGGCTAGAGCCAGGCAAAGAAACAGGCCTTTGCCGTTTTTGTTTATAAAGTTCATAGTGTATCCTCCTAAAATGATATCGCAAAAGAATCATTATAGCGAAAAAATGTCGAAAAAAGTAAAATGTGTGAAAATTGAAATAATGGGTATTTATATAGAATACCAATAGAAAGGCAGGGATCAAACGTGAGTATTGAATTGACGCAGGCGGCAAAAGACCAATTAGACAAGATGCTGAGTGATGACAGATATATGAGAATCGCCTTGAACAAGACAGGCTGCTGTAACTTTACATTGGACTTTTACGTGGACCGGATGAGATCAAAGGACGAGTTGATCGACGTAGACGGATATGGATTTCTGATTTCGGAGTTAGAAAAACCGATTTTGGACAGCGTAGTTAAAATTGACTATGGCAGAAAGGGCATATTCAAAGATTTCAGAGCCGTCATGAGGTAATCTGAAGTTGCCAGATTCTAAAAAACCGATAAGAAGATGCTTATCGGTTTTTCATTATATTCTCTTTGTTCTGACAGCAGATCCCTGATTTCGGTGAGAAACTGCACCTCTTCTGACGGTTTTTCTGGCTCTGGTGCGGGTTCTTCTTTCTTTTTCTCTGCAATTTGTTAAAGGCTTTCATGATGCTGAAGATAACCAGAGCAGTCAGCAGGAATACGATGACGGCCTGTACAAAATTTCAATTAAAATCATGCTGTCGCCTACCGAGACGGTGATGCCTGTAAAAATCCAGACCGCCGATGATGATGCCCAGTATGGGCGTGATGATGTCATTGACGAGAGATGTCACGATGGCGGTAAAAGCGCCGCCGATGATGATGCCGATGGCCATGCTCATGGCATCGCCCCGTGAGATAAATTCTTTGAATTCGGATAAAAACTTCTTCATCATAACCCTCCATTACATGTTCTTTTAACGATATCATCATACTAGATTTTCGAAAGAAGTCAAGTCTTGTATTTATTTGATTTTTCTTGAAGAAAAGGCCTGATTCATGTATACTGCTAGTATAAAAGTTTCTAGGAGGGAAATCTATGTTAGAAGCAGGCATAAAGGAACACAGGAAGTTAAGGTGACAGAGGAGAATACAGCATTGACCATGGGAAGCGGCACCCTCAAGGTTTTCGCAACACCTTCCATGATCGCGTTGATGGAAAAGACGGCATGGCAGAGCGTTGCACCGCATCTGGAAGAGGGCAGCGGCACCGTAGGCACACAGCTCAACGTAAGTCACCTGTCAGCGACGCCTTTGGGCATGACAGTCAGATGCGAAAGCGAGCTGACAGAAGTCGATGGCAGGAAGCTGGTGTTCAAGGTAGCAGCGTATGACGATGCTGGCTTGATCGGAGAAGGTACCCACGAACGTTTCATCGTCAAAACGAGAAGTTCCAGGCAAAGGCTGACAGCAAGGCAAATGCATAACAGGCTGTTATTACAGAAAATCATCAATGATATTGAGGAAAATCTTGCAGAGAAGCTGACTCTTGCGGATTTGGCAGGCAGATTTGGCCTTTCGGAAATCTACATCCGAAAGCTGTTCAAATCTGCTTTTCATATGCCGATTTCTACCTATATCAAAAAGCGAAACTTTCCAGCAGCGCAGGACTGATGCTTGCAAGTGATTTTCGCATTGCAGATATTGCGGCGGAATACGGCTATGAATTTCCCCAAACCTACATCAACGCCTTCAAAGGGAATACGGCATGACGCCTTTTCAGTGGAAAAAATCAGGAAAGCCTCTTTGCTATCACTGAAAAAGTCTCACTGGAGCAGATGATTGCCATTGGAGAAGAGAATATGATTCTGCCAGATGTATGCATCCTGCCGAAAATGATCCTGTCGGGGGTGAAGCATAACCTGGGGTTTGCAGAATCCCACAGCCTGGCTCCACAAAGAGCCTTGGAATTCCTGGGATCTTTGTTACCCACATTTGGATCACGTAAAGGAGAAGGGTGTCTACTACGGTGTAACGAAGAATTATGACGCAGAAAAACAGCGCTCCGATTATTATTGTACAGCTCATGTTTCTGCTCAAACGAAAAGTATTGCAATCTCCTGCTGGCCAAGTCCCGTTATGCAAGATTTACCTATATCGGCAGCCATTCTTATCGGGAGCTGGACGTGAAAAGGGCAGAGGAAATGTACCAGGCCATAGCGTCCCTATTTCCGCCGCCAGCCTGAAGGGCAGCATATATTGACCAGAACATGTATTTTGAGCGGGTAGATACAAAAGCCTGTACGGAAGATTTTTGCACCATGGAATGGTATATCCCGTATAAATAGTATCTCTTTCGTTCATTTTCCGTAGAGGAATATGATACGATGAACGAAAGGAGGATTTGACTATGGAACTGAAGAGAGTGAATTTGGACAACCTGGAGCAGGAGCACATCTGCTGCGCGATATCGGAGAAGAAAGGGGAAACTTCTGTCTCCTCAAAAAACAGTGGCTGCGGCAGAGGATGAAAGAGGGATTGGTTTTTCCTCAAACTGGATGAGAGAGGAAAAGTCTTCATCGAATACCTGCCGGCGGAGGCCGCCTGGGCGCCTGTCGAAGCGCCGGGTTATCTCTACATCGACTGTTTCTGGGTTTCTGGAAAATATAAAGGGAAAGGGGTATGGCGACGCGCTTCTGGAAGAATGCATCGCCGATGGAAAGGCCCAGGGCAAGAAAGGACTGGTCGTTTTGTCGACCAAAAAAAGAAAATGCCCTTTCTCTCTGATCCCGGCTATTTGAAATATAAGGGATTTATCGTAGCGGATACCTGGAGCCGTACTACGAGCTGCTCTACCTGCCCTTTGAGGAGGGTGCACAGGTACCGAAATTCTGTCACAGTGTGAAGAAGGCTGCGGTTCCAAAGACGGCTGGACGCTGTACTACACCAATCAGTGCCCTCACACGGCAAAATACGTGCCTGTCCTGGTCGATGCAGCGGCGGAACGGGGGATCAAAATCCAGCCGGTTCATATTGAAAGCAGGGAAGCGGCGCAGAATGCACCGAATCCGTTTACGACCCTATGCTCTCTATCGTGACGGAGAATTCCTGACCAACGAGATCTTGTCAGAGAAAAGCTTTGATAAACTCCTGACCCGGATGAATGAAACCGGCAAATAGGGCTGGATTTTCCCGCCTCCCCATGGTAAAAATAAAGTCAGTAAATTCTGAAAAATGGAGGCGATGGAATGAAGACTTTATTGAAGAAGAACGGATTGATCTACGACGGAACCGGCGAAGAACCTTTCACGGCGATATTTTGATCAAAGACGAAATGCTCGAGGAAATCGGCGAGAACTTACAAGACCATGAGGCGGAAGTCATCGATCTTGGCGGTCTTTCTGTTTCCCCGGGCTTTTTTTGATGCCCATTCCCACAACGATTTCTTTGCCATAAAGAAGGAACCGGAGAAATACTTCGAGCCTTTCGTAAGGCAGGGGATCACGTCCTTTATCGCAGGAAACTGTGGGCTTTCCAGCGTGGGTTTTTGAAAGACAGCCCGTACAAAAGAGGGCGTCGGCGGAGGTCTTTTCCACAACTGGGATGTGACGGGCGAATACGGCACCGTCAAAGGGAATTCTTTGACGCCATCGACAAGAATACGCCGCTGAACATCGCAACCCCTGGTGGGCCACTGCTCGGCGAGAAACAGCGTGTCCGGCTTCGAGAACCGGGGCTGACGCCCGAAGAGCGCGGCCGCATGCTGGGCATCATGGAGCAGGGTCTGAAAGAGGGCGCCTGCGGCTTGTCACTGGGGCTGATGTACGAACCGGGCGTCTATGCCAAGACGGAAGAACTGCGCGACGTGGCGAAGCTCTGCGAGACTTACGACGTGCCCATGACCGTTCATCCCGCGCCAGCAGCGCGGTGTTCTGGCCTATTCTAGCCCATTTGGCAGACCTCATATTCTGCGGGCCCTGGACGAACTGGAGGAAGTTTCTCGGGGGACCCATATGAGCTGCAGTACTCCCCACGCCATCTTCGTAGGCCGTTCTTCTTTCAAGTGCAAGGATGAGCTTCTCGTGATTTTGATGCGCATGAGAGAAAAAACGGCATTGACGCCATGTTTGACATCTATGCCGAGGACCGGGGCGTATCGGTCATCACGGTCATCATGCCTGCGTGGTACCAGTCCATGAGCAAAGAAGAAAAAGCGTAAGCCGTTCAACAAGCTGAAGTTCACCCTGCTCGCCAAGCTGAGCATGAAGATGCTGGGCTTCAATTTCGACAATATCCTCATTGCAGACGTCGGGGAGGGCGATGAAAATATGAGGGAAAGACCGTTCATCAGATTGCCCGTGAAGAGGGAATGAGCGATATCGACGCCTACTTGCATCTCTGTGAAATCAGCAACAACACGGGCCGCGTCATCATGGAGCCTTACAGCACAGCGGAAATCATCAGCGAGTTTTCCAAACATCAAACGTACTCTACATGACCGATGCCTGGGTCGAGGAGGCGGGGCGTGCAGAACCTGGCGATTTACGACTGCTTCCCGAAATTCCTCCACCTGTCGCTCAAAGGCAGCGGCGACACCATGCCTGCCACCATCCGCAAGATGAGCGGCGCTGTGGCTGATCGGTTCTGCATTGGGCAAAGGGGATATATCAAAAAAGGCTTCTTTGCCGATCTGACCGTCTTTGATGAAGAAAAAAGCTGAAGAAGGGCGTGCCCGATCAAAATAAACCCTTCGGCATCGAGAAGGTCTTTGTCAACGGCACGAAGGTCCTCGACGGCGAGACTCTTGACCGCCAGGCTTTTGCAAAGGCAGGAAGAGCCATGCCGCGCGAAAGATAAAGTGTGATTTTTTTCTTGTCATCTGCTTTCGTTGTGCTATAATAGTATGGTAAAAATATTGACAGATAAGAATTTACTTATAAATAAACACAGGAATGGAGAGTAGAATGATGGAAAAAAATTTATCAAGGAAAAACAAAAGACGTATTTGCACTGGACAACGGAAACGTGATGCTGCAGTTCAAGGATGACTGCACGGGAAAAAAGACGGCGTCTTTGATCCGGGCGAAAATACAGTGGGACTGACGATCGAAGGAATCGGCAGAGCGAACCTCAGAACTTCAATCAGATATTTTGAGCTGATCAAAGCTGCAGGTATCAAGACGCATTATGTCAGCGCTGACGTCGACAATGCGACCATGGAAGTTCTGAAAGCGACTCCATTTGGAAAGGGACTTGAGGTCATCTGCAGACTGAGAGCGACCGGAAGCTTCATCCGCAGATACGGCGCATACATCGAAGACGGCACCGTTTTCGAGAACGGATATGTGGAGACGACCCTGAAGGACGACGAAAGGGCGATCCCCCATCACAAGCGAAGGCCTTGAGGTTCTGGGCATCATGAGCCAGGAGATGTTCAACCAGATGAAAGAACAGACCCTGAAGATCACCAGAATCGTTGCTGACGACCTGGCATCTATGGGACTGGAGTTGTGGGACATCAAATTCGAATTCGGATACAACAATGACGAGGTCATCCTCATCGACGAAATCGCCAGCGGCAACATGAGAGTTTACAAGGATGGAAAGATCGTAGATCCAGTCGATCTGACTGACATCATTCTGAGCCATACAAAATAAATAGTAAAAACGAGTGCAGGAGAATCCGCACTCGTTTTTTTTTATACAGGAAATAGTGGGTGAAACTGGCAAAAGTGCCATAAAAAGCATCAAAAAGCTCATCTGTGGCACTTTTTTCGCAAAAATGAGACGAAATATTGAACAAATTATCCATTAAAAGGGAGAAATGCAATGGACTAGAAAACTATATAATAAATAACCTTTTCAAAAAATAAGGGTTTAGAAATAAATTTAGCGCAAAATCATTGCCTTTTTTTCTTAAAAAGCTTGATGTAAACTGAAAAAATGCCACAAAAGCGCCAAAATGCTCATTTGTGGCACTTTTGCCAGATTTAGAAATTTATCGGCTCACAGCAGCCGCTTTGCTCAGTCTTCCATGATGTAATATCTTCGCCTATTTTTTGGAGGATTTTTTGTACTCAATTGCTTCGGCAGGGCAGCCTCCGATACAGGCCATGCAGTGGGTGCAATGTCCCTTTCCATAAAGGTCTTCCATTTTCCATGCTGATATTATCGAGAGGGCATCTTTTCTGGCATTTCCGCAGGAAACACAGGCGTCAGTGGCTGCAAACCCCTGATCGTGGACAAAAGGGAATAATAGAGTGTGTTTACAGGTCCGCTGGACAGCTTCTCCTTAAAAGGAAGCGTGGGATTCAGGGAACGGTCTGTCCTGCTGAATCAATGCGATTAGTTCGTCTGTCTGTTCGCGGGCTTTTTCAGGATCTCATCGCACTCTTTTTGTCCGGCGTATCGGACAAGGCTACGTAATTATTGGGCATGATGACGGGGGCTAATCCGCAGAAAAGCAAATTCTTTTCCAGGCAGAGTTTTTTTTTTTGCATAGGCGGCGGCATTGCCGATGCTTCCCGCGCAGGTGAGGACGAAAATAGGCCTTCTGCCTGTCTTGAAAAGCTCGACTCCTGAATCCAGCGATGGACGACTTTGGGCATCTGCCAGGCATAGGTAGGCGCAACAAAGATCAGGGGCTCTTTAGCACGAAAGTTCTTAGTTTCCTTCTCTTTCAAACACTGATTGATGGAGACCATTTCATCTCCGAGGCCTTCTGCAATCTGTCTTGCCACAAGGGCGCTGTTTCCTGTACCGCTAAAATAAAAAACCATAAAATCACTCCTTTTCATAAATTTGAAACCGTCTGTTTCTCGTCGATTCCGCTTACCATCTGCTGGAGATATTCCTTTGCCTGCTCTTTTTGAGCATTCCCGCTTTTCGAGGTATTTCCATTCCAAAATGATCACGATCGCCTCGCTGTATAGTTTTGCCGCCATTTCCCGGGGACTTTGAACTGGTGAGAATTGGGATTGCTCTGAAATGCGGCGGACATATTTGAGAGCAAGTAAAGACGCACCTGGTTGATCAGGTATTGGTTAGCAGGGTTGTTCCTTAAAATTTTTCTGTACTGTGTCGATGTTCTGATCCAGGTAATCAAAGCAATTTTCCATCAGGCAGTTCATGCGTTCACTGCAGTTGTCCATGTCCCGGTATCCGCTGTCCAGCTGATCGCGAGCAGTCATCAGACAATACTGCAGGAGATCGTATTTGTCGTCAAAATAATTATAAAAGGTGGCGCGGGGCAGCATTGCCTTTTCGCACAGCTCGCCGACTGTGACTTCTTCAAAGGCTTTTGAAGACAATAGCGCTCGCATTGCCTGCTGCAGGGGAATGCAGGGTGCGGGCTGCTCCAATGGTCAGTTTTTTGAAAAGTCGTATTTCATATTCAAATCTCCTTTGACAATTTTCTGTTTTTGTCTAAATCTGTACGTCTGTTTTATTCTGTCACTTGTGTCACCGTTTTCTATAGTATAAACTAAAGAAAAAATTTATACAAGTGCAAAAAATAAAATCGACTGCAAAAAGATTTTATGTTATGAATTTAGAAAAGAAACTTTGGGAATTCTATACTTGTTATCATGAATGGAGGTCAATCAGATGAAATACCCCAACTTATTTACATCGATGAATATAGGCTCTGTGCCAATCAAGAATCGAGCCGTCATGACGGCGATGTGTGGTCTTGCTAATCACGACGGCAGTGTCAGCGAGCCGCTGGCGGCGTATTACGAAGAGCGAGCCAAGGGAGGCGCAGGACTCATCATCACGGAATGCACCAGGATTAATGAAGGTGATGCGGTCTCACATTCCAGCATGCTGTCAATGTCCCACGACAGATATATCGCACCGCTTAAGGATGCGGTGGACCGGGTCCATGCTTACGGTACAAAGCTGTTCGTGCAGCTCTTTCATCCAGGCAGGCAGAATGTGGTCATGTTCCCCTGCGCTATGGCGTTTTAACGAGGATGGCGCGGATCTTTCCGCGGTATTGGGATCTCTTTTTTAAGATTACCGGCGGTTTTGACGAATCTGCCATGGACGATCCGAAAAACGGTGAAACGGATGAGGCGCTATATGAAACCCCTTCGCACCGAGCGACGTTCCCTGCGGACTGGGCGTCAATCCGATTCGCAATCAGGCGACAAAAAGCGATGACCATACCGCAGATCAAAACTTTGATCGGCCAGTTCGTCGCTGCTGCGGGGCGTGTGCAAAAAGCCGGCGCCGACGGCGTAGAGCTCCACGCGGCCCACGGCTATCTGCTGCAGCAGTTCTTAAGCCCGTATACGAACCGGAGAGAGGATGAATACGGCGGTTCACTGGAAAACAGAATGCACCTTTTGAAGGAGATCATCGACGGCATCCGCAAGGAATGCGGAAAGGATTTTCCCATCAGCGTCCGTCTTTCCGTCGAAGAGTATTACGATATGATCGGTTATGCAGGCCAGGGCATCGTTTTGGAAGAAGGGGTGAAGATGGCGAAATGCCTGGAAAGCTTCGAATCGACGTGCTGAATGTCAGCAGCGGAAATTATGATACGGCGCAGACTTCCTGCGAACCGGTCAGCTTTGCTCAAGGGTGGCGTAAGTATCTGGCAAAAGCAGTGAAAGACGAGGTCAGGATTCCTGTCATCGCGGCAAAATCTGATTCGAACCCCTGAGCAGGCAGAGGCGCAGCTTGCAGAAGGAGTACAGGACTTCATCGGCATGGGGCGGCCCTTCCTTTTCTGACCCGGCATGGGTAAATAAGGCAGAAGAGGGACGAAGTGAGGACACACAGCGGTGTATCTGCTGTCTTTCGATGCATGGAGTATTTCCAGGATCATATCATGAACGGAGAACCCGTCGGATGTGCGGTCAATCCGCGCGCCTGCAGAGAAAGCGAGATGATGGACGCAGCGCCGAAGAACGGCGGGCAGCGGCAGATCGTCATCGTAGGAGCGGGACCTGCAGGACTGACGGCGGCAAAGGAACTTGCGGCGCGTGATTTCAAGGTGACGGTGCGAAAGACAGGAAGAGCCCGGCGGGCAACTTCTTCTGGCAAAGATGCCGCCGCTGAAAGAGAAAATCGCCTGGCCCGCGGAGACTCTGGCACGCCAGGCGTTACAGGAGGGCGCAGAGATCCGATATCACGTCGACGCGACCAAAGAGATAATCAATTCCTACCAGCCGTATGCTGTGATTCTCGCCTACCGGCGGCGAGGCGATTGCGCCTGCAATACCGGGATCCGACGCGGAAAATGTAGTCACGGTAACGCCGATTTTGACGGGAGAAAAGAGATATCAGGGGAAGAAAATTGCAGTCATCGGTTCGGGGATGACGGGATTAGAGACGGCGGAACTGCTGCAGACACAGGGGAAACAGAGTTACCATCATCGAAATGGCGGATAAAAATTGCCCCCGGCGCATATCCTGTCAATGCAGATGATGTCGTTGGGAGGCTGAAAAAAGGCGGCGCACGATTCATGCCCGGCAGAAAGCTGGAACAAATCAGTCCAAATCAGTTGCATTTAAGCCGTAAGGACGGCGTGATGGAATCCATCGCGACAGATGCGACAGTGCTCTCTATCGGCGTGCGAAGCAAGAAATGAACGAAAAAGAGGTTTCTGGCTGCTGTGACCGACTCTATGTGATCGGTGACGCCAAAAACCGGGACGTATCGGAGATGCCACGCGCAGTGCCTTTGAAGTGGCAAGAGAAATACAATAATAGACAAAGTTTATAGAAAAACGAGCAGATCATCCTTATAGCGAAATCATCGTTCAGGAAGAACTGCTCGTTTTTTTATAACATAGGAAATATCGTCCAAGGACGTATTTCCGTATGTTTCATCGTTCGCTTTGCTCACTCCTCCAGTCGCTAATGCTCCTTTCGCTGTCCGTTTCGCCTAGCCAGCTAAAGCTGGGGCGAAAAAGGCAAAGAACGTGCCTTACGAAGCGTCGCCCCCTGTGGGCGACATGAGTGCATAGGAGCGACGCTCCGTTATGCACTCGTTTTTATCAAGAGGTTATTATTCACGGCCCATTTTGGAGTCAGCAGAAATCAGCCGCGTGCGTCCTGGGACTTTGACCAGGTTCTCTAGCTCTTTGATGGCGTCCTTTCAATCCAGACCTGTGCTTTATTGCCGTTCTCTTTGAGATTGTGCGCCAGCAAAAGCGCCTTTTCGTTTGTGTCAAAATCATGTTTGCCAATTTCGCGCAAGGCCCAGGAGACGGATTTTTGACATGATCTTGTTCATCCTGTGAATGCTCTTGAATGAGCGCCAGATAAGCGTCGAGGGTTTCCGCTGTGATGTCTTTTTGGTGGATGGCCGCAGAAGCCATCAGCGTAAAAGCGCCGTTTTTTGTAAGTGTGTTGGGAAGTGATCCACAGGGTGATCAACTGGTCAAAGTCTTTCATCTTCACGATTAAATTTTTTGCACAAATGATCGCACAGATCCCAGGAAACTACGTCAGACATCAAAAGTATCCACTTCTTCGAGGGTTGTTTTCTTTTTGTCGAAGAGCAGCACTGCCAGCAGCCTGGCTTCGTGATAGCCGGATTGCCACAGTTCATATGCCAGATCCTGAGATTTTCAATTTTTTGGCTAGAGCCCGTATCTCTGTCGTTGAAACGCCGATGCTGTTTTCTTCCGGAATTCCCAATTTGATGACGTTGGCTTTGTGCTTTTCGCTGGACATGGCCTGAAGCTGGCTGATGATTTCGTTACAAAGTCATAAGTGTAGTCCCTTTCATCTGTTAAATTCGTTAAATATGGAGCCATTATATTGTGACGATTCATTTAAAAATAAAATTGAACATCTTGATTGAATGAACGCTTCCTTAGGCAATATTCTTAAAACTTTGCGTTCATTATAACATAAATCATGTAGAAATAGTTAAAATCCTTTAATTATCATCGAAAAAGAGGTATAATGATGGATATCACTGGCAATTTTTGAGATACTAGAGATCATATGAAAGGATTATGCAAAATGAAAAGTATAAAATATTATATGAAGGCAGCAGAAAGACGAAAAATTCTATCTAATCGAAAGGAATTTTATCTCGATTACGTTTGCAGGCAGACTGGCTGGGATCGAGCAAAAGCAAAGGCCGAAATGGACCTGTATCTTGAACAAGGCGTAAATTATCGATTTTTACGTTAAAGAGGCTTTTTGGTGCAGAACTGGCAAAAACTGGAAGCGAGTTTGGCAAATATTCGTAAAGACAGCCGCTACGACAAAACCAGTACGAATAAACACGCTCGCCTGGTTGCAGAGGAAAGTGGCTGGTCTCAGAAAGGCCGTAGAGAAAATATTGGAATCAAATTTATATACGGGAGTGCTCTCCGAGGGATTACTATCAGTTTCGGTTTTGGGGAAAAATCCATCGAGGAACAAAAAGCAATACTATACAAAGGTACGGTAGAGCGGATGATTATGAAGTATAACACCAATTCTGAAGAAATAGCGATGATTCGAAATAAGGAGAAGTTTGCTAAAAAGTATTCGGAGATTTGTTTCATGGGTCTGGTTTTTCTAACAGAAAGCTTACGTTTGAGAATTTCTGAAGAAGACAGAGGGTTTTATCAGTTTGATTTACAAACCGATATTTTGGCACCCATGGGAAGGTGTTGAAAAGCTTGCTGTCCCAGAAGATATGGAAGGAAAAAACGTCAGCTTTATGATTTAATCATGTCGAAGCCAAAGAGTCTGTGTGAGGAACTGATCATTTTAGCACCCTGAACTTGCCGAAATGTGCGAGACTTCAGTAAATACAGTCAGACTGGTAACCATCTTAGATAACGACGAAATCCACTACATGTATTCTGTCCCTGCGAATGGGTACTGGCGGGCTGATTGACGGCTACTGAAGGGAGGAATTTTTGCACCTGTTGACGTTACAACTGGAACCGTCTAGAGACGGGTATGAATTTGGACAGCAGATTCTATCAAGTTCATCCTGTATCGCAAAAAGCCGATTAAGGGTTTCCAGATTTAACTGGGACAAGGTCCTTAAACTGGCAGAAACAGCCGCCAGAGAAGGTTGACAGGCGTCCAATGGTTGGTTGGGATATCGCAGTGACCGAAAAATGGGGCTTCCCCCCTAATTGAAGGGAACTCTGAATCTAACTATCAATTTGCGCAGTTGCCATATATTCCAGAGGGGAAAGGCGTAAGATATAAATTTGAACCTTTCTTAAAATAAGAATGCGTTAAGGCACCATAGGTATTGTGAAATTCAATACTTATGGTGCCTCTTAACTTTACAGTTCTTCGGTTTATTAGACTTAAGGTGCTGCATAGTACCTGCGTCTGACGATTTCCCCATAGCGGTCCGGATTTTTTGGTTCCGAGTTCGCAGCGGCACGGTTCGCTCTCTCTGTTTTCACCGGTAGGGACAAAGCCCAGGGATTCGTACATGGCGGCGCCAATTTTGTTGTCGGGATAGTGCATCAGTTCTACGCAGCCGATGGAAGGGTATTCTTCTTTGAACAGGTCCATGGAGGCCTCCAGGGCTGCGCGCCCCAGGCCCTTGCCCTGCTGGTCTTTGTCGATCATATATCTGTGCAGGAATACGTAGCCGGGATCGTCTTTGACGAAATAATACAGCAGGAAGCCGATGGGCTCGCCGTCGCTGTAGACGACCTTTGTCCTGAAATCCTTCTCAAAGGCACATTCAGCAATCGAGAAAGGTTGTCTTCCATAAAGCATTTTCTGATTCTCATGAACCTCCAGGCTGATGGCAGCTTGAAAGTTATCTTTATCCACATCTCTAAAAGTAATCATCAATCTCATCCTTTCGTTTATCTTTCTTACAGTTTACCATAGTTGAGATGCAAAATCTTTGTAAGGACGACAAAATTTTTTGAATTTGATGAAAATACGGCTTGACTATAAATCGTTTGCTGTCCTTGATTTTGTTGTGTTTTCAGATGAAGCCATGACATAATAATTGTAAAGAAAAGTTACAGGGGAGACTAGGCGGTATCCTTTAATGGTTGGAAATAACGTTTTAGAGATTTTAGCTGGAGAGGGCGGACAAACATTAACAGAAGAAATAATTAAGATATATTATCAGATTTTAAAATCAAAGGCGGAAAGATGCTATGCTTGACTGCTTAATGGAGGCGAGTACAAAATGCTTCCAAACACATTTGGCTGTATTGTTGAAACTACAAAGCCGGTGATATCAATGGAACCATTGGAATCACCGGCTCTTTTTGCTTTTTACACGTTGAAACAGGAAGTTCAGCACGTCTCCGTCTTTGACGACATACTCCCTTGCCCTCGGAGCGGAGCAGGCCTTTTTCCTTTGCTGCACTGAGACTGCCGCCGCATTCGATCAGCTTGTCATAGGCGATGGTCTCTGCCCTGATAAAGCCTCTCTCAAAATCGGTGTGGATGCGGCCTGCTGCCTGAGGCGCCTTTTGTTCCTCTTTTGATGGTCCAGGCGCGGCATTCGTCTTCACCGGCTGTGAGGAAGGAGATCAGATTCAGCAGGTGGTAAGAAGCTTTGATCAGCTTGTCGAGGCCCGATTCGCTGATGCCCAGCTCTTCCAGGAACATAGCTTTTTTCTTCGTCCTCCAGTTCAGAGGATTTCCTGCTCGATTTCCGCACAGATGACCACCACCTCGGCATCTTCTGTAGCGGCAAATTCGCGGACAGCTTTGACGTATTGGTTATCTGCACTGTCAGCGGCATCCTCTTCGGAAACGTTGGCTACATAGATCGGCTTGTAAGACAGCAGATCAGGCTCTTTAAATTCGTCGTCTTCTTCAGTCAAATCCATGGCTCTGGCGGTTTACCTGCGGCAAAATCGCTGATCTTGGTCCAGAAGATCCAGTTCGCTTTGGAGGGATTTGTCGCCTTTGAGGTTCTTTGTGGTTTTTTGGCGTGCGTCGTTTAAAACTTCCATGTCGGAGGAGAATCAATTCGGTATTGATGGTTTCAATATCGGACAGCAGGGTCGATTTGCCGTCTACGTGAACGATGTTATCATTTTCGAAACACCGGACACGTGGACGATGGCGGCAACTTCTCTGATGTGGCCGAGGAATTTGTTTCCCAGTCCTTCACCTTGGGGAAGCGCCGCACCAGGCCGGCGATATCGCAGAATTCGATGGTGGGTGTAGATGGTTTTTTTGAGTTATATATCTCGTGGAGGGGTTTTGATGCGTTCATCGGAACAGTGACCCTCCTACATTTGGTTCAGGTGGCAGGAATGGATAGTAGCAGCACCTGCTTTTTTATAATTGCATTGAATAGTGTGCTTTTTTGCCCACGATGAGAAGGCCCACAATACCTAATTTCATATTTTGTTAAACTCTCTTTCTTTTGTTTTGCTTAAAATGATATATGTGCAAGAGGCAGAGTACGAAGACAGAAGAAACAAGTTTGCCTGCTTTGAATAATCAGATCAATGGGGCTGTCAATGAAAACTAATTTCTGCCAGGCCTCTCTCAGCAGTAAAGCATGCCGTAAAGACAGGCGATCTGCCCACACAGGAAAGCTCTGCGTTTATCCAGCCACAATAAGGAACAGAACAGTGCAAAGCGCCAAAGTGATTCCATATAAAAAGGTAGGATGGACGTACGTCATCGGCCCAAAACCGCCCCAAAGGAGCAGGTCAGTTCGGTCCCGCCGTGGGCTTCTGAGTTGAAAAAATTGCCCCATCTTCAAAGTGGCTGTGCGGAAACAACGCTGAAAGCGGAAGCCTGGGTCTCGGCTCAAAGAGAATGTCCGATCTTGGCAATGATATTTACAGACCAAAAGGTCCGACGGGCAAATCCGGCGATGATGCGCCGTGGTAATTATGATCCGCCGTTTCTGATATTGAGGTATTTTCAAAGATCGCCAACGTAATTCTCCCAGCTGAATAGGACGTAATAAGCCCGCGCCCCGATGATTGACGCCGGGATTAAAAAATATACAAAAATCGAGAATATGGTAAACTCTGAATGCCGTGTTTGCAAGCGCCCGCTTGTAGTATAATTGCCAGTACAAATCGCAATGTCCCGTCAGAACCCCCGTACCATGATGTCCATCCCCAAATAAAGTAAAAGCTGCGGATCTGGTGCTCTCACCCAAAATCTCCCCCCTTTGAAAGGACTTCTTGGGACTAACTGGGACCGCTTAAATCAAGAGATGCTCAAAATTAACTTTCTTTTTATTTTTGAGATTGGTATAACTTATGGTTGCCGATAATGGATTAAATTAACAAAATTGCTGAATTATTATATGTTTTTTGTTTTTATCTGCGCCTGGTTTCACTTTTTTTTGAAAATATGTGGGAATCTCGCATAACAGTTATCCTTAAATCAGTAAAATCGGCTATAAAGGTTAACTTTTTAGTTTTCAAATAAAGCTTTTTATTATATCATGTGCAATCCATTAAAAAAGCAGTCGCAGCACATGATGCAATGGAAGCCACGTCTTATTTTCAAATGATCCACTTCCATTATATCGTGACACATCGATTGAAATTAGAATCGGAAGTCACGATGCCAATAAAAAGCATCCACTTAATTTTCAAATGTAGTTTTTTATTATATCATGTGCAATCCATTAAAAAAAGCAATTAGTAGCACATGATGCAATGGAGCCACGTCTTATTTTCAAATGACCGCTTCCATTATAAATTGAATTTTGATAAAATACAATGCATGAAATACGAAAAACATATGTAAAGGAAATTTTATCGCAAGGCCAAACCGTTTTATTGCGGAGGTTTTGACTGGATGGAAAAAAAAGAAAAATTCCACGTTAAAGCGGGCAGATTGCAGAGAACTTTTTAATTCCCGG
>VOFI01002288.1_pt1 | contig 40957 bp, 70 predicted proteins | sample 5384131 | NCBI WGS metagenome assembly VOFI01 (sample SAMN12384728, study PRJNA508395) | human gut metagenome | isolation source: healthy gut H | host: Homo sapiens | reverse complement strand
ACTCTGGTGAGTATTGCTTTTTGACGTTATCAGTGTTGCACTTCAGGGGTAATGTTATGGATATGGCTGTCGGTGTCATAGGTGGAGCTTTTTCAGGAATTGTAACTTCACTGACGGATAATTTTATTAACCCGGTTTTAAATGTCCTGACAGGTGGGAAGATTTATTCACTTGAAGATGTAGCCGGATTCGCATCCAGTTTTCTTTCTGCAGTTGTGAATTTTATCATTATGGCATTTATTTTGTTCTGTCTGATGAAAGCGATCAATAAGCTTGTGAATCTGAGTAAGCCAGAAGAAAAGCCTGCAGCACCGACAACAAAAAAGTCTGTCCGTTCTGTCAGAGCAAGATCAGCATCAAGGCAACGCGTTGCCCTCATTGTACATCTGTTCTGGAAGAGAATGTTGCAGAAGAAAAATAAATTGTAGATATCAGAGTGAAGATTAGAATAAGTTTTTCCTGAATCGGGAAGAAACTTATTCTTTTTTTTGACTTGTAAATGATATAAAGATGTTGGGGTCAAAAGCCCCCAACAATGATGCCAACGGATTGTTTCGTGCTACGCACTCCCACAATCCTACCCGCTATTCGCATATCATGGTGCTTACGCCCCACTTTATGCTCATATCAGGGGCGGGTCTCAAAGGTCATTCTACCACCAGTGTGCAAGCACACGTGGTTTCAGACCTTTTGACCCTGACATCATATAAATAATAAAAAAAGCTTTTAAAAAAGAAAAAATATTACAAAAAGAAAAATATCATGGTTGTGAGGAAGCCAAATGAAGACAGTGAAAAAGAGAACTGTATCAATTATTCATGAATTGATTGGAAATGAGGAATTGATGACACTTTCAGAACTAGCAGAAAAATTTGAAGTTTCTCAAAGAACCATACGAAATGATTTAAAATTAATCAATGAATTGTTGAAAGAAATGGATTTAGGGAAAATCAGACTTGTGGGAGGAAGGATTATCTGTCCCAGTTCATTTGGACAGGTGTTGAAGGCAGTTCCGAAAGATGATTTATATACATACAAGCTTTCACAGGAGGAACGTATCGAAATTGCAGCCTCTTTTTCTGATTAATACAGTGGAATATATTACGATGTCTGTGATTGCAGACAATCTGGTTGTAAGCAGGTCAACGGTTATCAATGATTTAAGTAAGATAAAAGCGTATATTGGTCAAGGTAATCTTAAAGTACTTTCTCATCCTAATAAAGGACTGCGAGTAGAGGGAAAAGAGAGCGATAAAAGGCTATTTCTAATGAATATCAAAGGAAATGGTGTAGAAAAAAGAACAAAAAAGATATTGTAGAAAGTATTGTATTAAAGCAACTGAATCTCAGAACAGACAGTTGGCAGAAAATCAGAGAGATATTGTACGAAGCAGTGTATCTGGATCAGAGTCGTTTGCGGGAAGATTCTTTCGAGAAGATCGTATTATATTTAGGAATTATGATTCATCGTAATCAGCAGGGAAGTTACATTGAAATACAAAAGAGACAACCAAATAGTAAATATCGGATGGCACAGAATATTTTGATTCAGATTGCCAAAGAATATTTCATATCTCACAAAGAAGATGAAGTACAGTTTTTGAGTGAACTTCTTATCTGCGAAAAAATTTTCCGGTTATGTATCAGAAAAGAACGAAATGAAAGAGCAGTTAGATTCTGTAATTTATGAGGAGAGATATTATTGAAAAAAAGCAGAAGAATTGTAAAGGGATATTTTAGTCAGTCAGCGGAAATATGGGAACATTATGATACAGTTGAATTACATCATTTCCTTCCTGCGTCTCATATCCAACTGGGAGTGGAGTGTCAGGATTGGAAAGAAATTGTTGAAAACATGGGCAGATGGATGTATGAGCGTGGATATGTTGAAAAAAGATATGTGGCATCTATGATTGAAAATACCGAAAAAATGGTCATATATTGTTGTATTACCTGGGTTTGCAATTCCTCATGACGGGCAGGGCAAGGGCACCATTATTTCAGGAATGTATCTTGTCAGTCTCAGGCGACCGATTCCATTCGGAGTTGAAAAGTTTGATCCGGTGGAGTTTGTCTGCTGTTTTAGTGCGGTGGATCTGAAAGTACATATGAAAGCATTTTTCAGTCTTATCAGTATGTTTAGAAATAATACTTTTAAGAGAAAATTACGAGAATGTAAAACATCTCAGGACGCAGCTCATCTGATTGAAGAATATGAATTCGAATAGGAAATAAAATGGTTGAAGATATTGCAAATTTTTTTTGAAATATCTTCAACCATTTTATTTTTGCAAAATTCAGGAAAAAGAATTTGACTTTTTTCTTCGTGAAAGATGCGCAATAATTAAGTCATTCTGGAAATTACATCCAGGTATACAGATTATATTTGGAAACATTTGCAAAAAGTGTCGAACGAAATTTGTTATGATCCGTGAATTTCCGAATATAAATAAAGCAGAATGGCGGATGGAAAATAAAACCTGTTCATCAGGAAGAATCTGCCGGAAAGGAAGGAAAGATGCGGATAACGGAACGAAAAGAAGTTTCAAATGAGAAAAAGCAAAGAAACCCGTTGGTTCTCATTACTACTTGGAATCTGCCTGCTTGTATCAATGCAGCTAAGTGCATTTGCGGAATCGCAGAGTGCGGAAGGCATACCGGAGGCAGTAACCTCTGGATCCGGACAGTTACAAGAGCAGTCCGGAAAGACAGAAGAACGGTCAGCTGGGAGCGGACAGACACAAAAAAAGAACAGACAGCTGAAAACAAGCAGACGATGACAGAAGAGCGATCAGCTTCAAATGAGCAGATAAAGAATGAAGAACAAAAAAAAAAGAACGGGCAGGAGACGACAGAGGATCAGTCAGTGGCAGAAAAATCTGCGGCTGATAGATCAGAACAGCAGGAACGAGCTGTTTCAGGGAAGATTGAAGCAAAAGTTTATCTTCGTTACAGTAATGAAGTGCCCCTCAGCCATCAATAATGCATTTGCTATGGGAGAATTTGGCCTTCAGGAAATGACAAGCCATATTTCACAGTAACGGTTGATCTGGATGAGCTGAATAAAAAAGTAAATTCCTATAGTTACTGGCAAGATTATGGACGAGGAAACTGGGTAGAATATATCTATTATTCAATCGACAGTGACGCAAGATGGAATCAGCAAAATACGAGACTGGAAAGTGTTACAAAATTATGGCGGGAAGCAATTACTTCAGCCATGAGTGCAGCAGATCAGGCAAAAGTTCACCAATGTATTTGGTGAGAATATGTTTGTAGGATATGTCCTGAAAGAGAGGGGAGTGGATGGCATATTGACGGAGTTCTGGCAGAAGATCCACCGGTGTATGTTGTGGAGCTGTATGATGCGGAAAATAATGGACTTTTTGCCATTTCTTCAAATGATACAAAAACTTCCGGGAGTTACTTACAGGGAATTTAAAAAGGAAAGCAGAGGAGATTCTGGGTGGTCAGAATTATCAGTATGAAGAAGGAAATGACCACATTATCATGACGTATCAGAAAGACGGAGTAACATATCAGACAGAAATTGTGCCGAAGTCAGATGGTGCAGATGCGTCTTACGTAAAAAATTATCATGTGTATCCTGCACAGGGGGAAATTTGCATACCGGACGGTAACGGCTGATACGTATTACCTTTGCAGGCTCAAAATGACAACCAGGCAGGTCGGTACAGATTTATGGATTGAAAAAGAAAGTTGCCGGAGGTGCGGCAGACCCAAAAGAACATTTTACGTTTGTTCTGACAAAAACATCGCTTGCCGGAACCAGTTACAGCGTCAGCTATGAAGGAATTGCAGAAAATGACGGGGCAGGGCATCAGGAAACACTTACATTTGATGGAAATGGAGTGGCAAGGCTGTCTTTAAAGAATGGAGAAAAAGCCAGAATCCTGCAGATGCCGTCAGGGGATGTTCAGATCAAAGAAGAAAAATGGTGATTATGTAACAAAAGTTACAGTAAATGGAATTTCTGAAAAGTACAGTGATGCATCGGGAATAAAAATCCAGCTTTCCAGTGAGAAGACAGAATTGGTTTTACAAACCAGTTAGATGCACAGCCACCGACAGGTGCAGAACTGCTAAGTGTGCCATACTGGCTGATGGGAGGAACTGCACTGGCAGGACTGCTGGGCAGCAGAATTACAGGCAGGAGAAAGAAAAGACAGAAAGAAAAAGTTTTTTAGAAAGACAGAGCAGGAAAGATGGACAAGGAAAAAATTAAAAAAAACTTCGAAGATCAGATTTTTCAAAGCGGTATTCCTTATCATTTTTGTATTTGTTACAGGGTGGGTCATATTTGGATTTACCCGGGTGTATGGTTCAGCAATGAAAACCGGCAGCATGTGACGGGGGATATTCTGATGTATTACCGCCTGCATACAGAATATAAAGCAGGAGATATGGTTGTTTATCAGGCAGACGGACTTCTGCATATTGGAAGAATTGCGGCAGTGCCGGAAGAAACTGTGCAGATCACAGAGGAAGGTGAACTGGTGATCAATGGATATACGCAGGCTGATACAGAAGTATTTTATGAAAAAGGACCTGCAAATGGTACGGAAGAACAATCGCTTGAAAAGGGGAATATTATATTCTGGCGGATGATCCTTCCTCAACGGAGGACAGCAGAAGTTATGGAATGGATCTTGCGGAAGCAGATCAAAGGCATTGTGGTTACGCTGATCCGCAGAAGAAATTTGTAGAAGGGAATCCATGGTTTTTGGCGGGATCATGCTGAAGAAGCAGGAAGATCCGGAAGCCGTCAACGATCATCTATCATAGTTGGGAGGTTGTCCACAACATAATATTAGGTAGAAAAATCTAATGGATCCAATAAAAATAAAAAGAAAGGAAATGCATAAGCTTTTTGCTTCTGAAGGTTTTATGCTAAGGTGAAAAATGAAGAATAATATGAAAAAGCTGGCAGCAGCACTGCTGTCAGGAACAATGCTCCTTGGAATGACAGGGTCTGTATTTGCTGCAGACGCACAGACAGATGCAATGTCTGTATCGGTAACTGCAATGATACGAGTGCAGTACTCACAAAAAAACGTACCTGCATCTCCACAGTATATGAATCAGCTTCTGAGTGCAGGAATGGCAGTTGATACAACCCTGTCAGCACAGTGGAAAACCAGTGCGGCAGGAGGAAATACAAGTTCTGCAACGAAATCGTATGTAGATTTATTTAACGGGATTTCCTTTACGACACCGGGAACGTATCATTTTACCCTGTCAGAAAATGCAGGAACAAATCCGAATATTTCTTATGATACAGCAACGTATGAAATTATAGTGCAGGTAGTGTGGAAGGATAATTTTGAAGGACTGAAGATCAATGGTGTCAGTACAGCACAGGGGGAAAATAAGTTAGATGGAGCAGCCTTTGAGAATAATGCGGCTGCAAATAAGATACTTACGGTTTCTAAAAAAGTCGGAGGCGGTGCAGCCAACAAAAATGATGACTTTACATTTAAAGTAACGATCACAGGAATTGACGGAACATATTCCACTAACGTTGCCGGAAAAACGATCACCAATGGAACAGAGACAGAATTTACATTAAGACATGGCGAAACCTTTGTAGTTAAGAATCTTCCTGAAAATGCATCCTACACGGTTGTTGAGACTGATAAAAAGGTTATCAGAAGACCGAGGTAAGTGTAAATAAAGAAGCAAATCAGACCAGTGATACAGCAGAAGGTACAATCCGGATGGATGGTGAAAATACAGTAGACTATACAAATACAAAAGACTGTGCCGTCACCGACAGGAATCGCACTGGAGATTCTTCCATTTTGCTGTTCTCTTTCCTTGCAGCAATCGCAGGAGGCGTTGTATTTTTCCGCAGAAAAGAGGATGATCTATGGAGCGTAAGGCAGAGATATTGTTCTGACGCAGATCTTCCACTACCCGGTAAATGGTCTGGCAGCGATCGTGTTTTTCTGCTGCATTGCCTATTCAGGATATGCACTGTGGGATAACTGGAGCATATTAAAGGAACCGGATCAGGTAAGGGAGGATCTGATCCGGTATAAACCTGCAAATGAAGAGGAATTAAGTTACAGTTTTCAGGAACTGAAAAGCAATGAATCCGGATGTATGTGGATGGCTTACACTGGATCATACGAAAATAGATTATCCGGTTGTACAGGGAACAGATAATTTTGAGTATCTGGAAAAGGATGTGGAAATCCATCTGTGGCAGGAAGTATTTTTCTTGATGCAAAATCTGACAGAAACTTTCATGATTTCTATACTGTGATTATGGGACACCATATGCAGGGCAGAAAAATGTTCGGGGATATTGATTTATATACCGATGCTTCTTTCTTTGAAAAAAATACAACCGGGACACTTTACGTGGAAGGCAGGATCCTGAAGCTGGAGACGGTCGCAATCTTGAAGGCAGATGCGTATGATAAATATGTATACCGGACAGACTGGAAAGAGAAAGAAGAAAAAGAAGAGCTGATCCGGCACATTTACGAACTGGCAGTCCATACATGGGGGAGCGGCTGACGGTGGAAGATCAGATGATAGCATTATCTACCTGTTCTTCAGGAAATACAAATGGCCGTCATCTTCTGATCTGCAAAAGTGATAAAGGAAAATACAGTGGAAGGAAGTGAAACAGAGTGAAAAAGAAAGAAAAGTTTCTGGAATATGTTCGTAGCAATGACGAGTGTTCTGATGATGACAGTGATGGGAGCCTGCACAATCTATGCAGCGGAAGAAGGCGGCAGTGCCGAGGTCAATGTACAGACAAAAGTCAGTGGAACAGCACCGGAAAAAGAAGTATTTACGTATACACTGAAAGAAACAGGGAGCTTCAGACAACCCGGAAAAAAGCTGACGGTTGAAGGAGCTGGAACGGGAACATTTCTTTTTCATTATACCCAGCCGGGGGTATACAGTTATATTTTAAAGCAGGAGAGCGGGACAAAAGCAGACTGGAATTATGATTCCGGGGTCTATTATGTAGATGTCTATGTAATGTGGGATGAAAAAAATGGAGTCACTGGAAACCGTGACAGTCTATTTTGACAGTGAAGGAAATAAGAGCGAGCCGGTTTTTGAAAATAAATATCAGCAGCCGGAGAAAAGAACGCAGGCCGTTGTAAAAAAGTAAGATCTGCTAAAACCGGAGATGAAGATATACTTTCGGGATGGGCAGTCCTGATGATACTGGCAACAGGGATAGGGTGTCTTGGCATACCGGAAAAAGGTAACCCGGCAGAGAAAATCATAAAAAACAGAGAAAATGCAGCAGAAAGCAGGAGAGGCTGTATACAGGGAATAACTTTGTATACAGTTTCTTTTTGCTGCATAAACGCTATGATATCAATAGTAGTATTTTCGAGCAGAATTTGATACAATAGGAAATAACATAAAAAGCTCAAAGGAGGAAGGAATATGGGACTTATCAGGGCAGCAATCAGTGCGGTTGGCGGAACAATGGCAGATCAGTGGAAGGAGTTTTTTATCTGTGAATCACTGGATGCGGATGTTCTTGCGGTAAAAGGACAGAAGCGGATCGGCAGCCGTTCGGCAAATAAAAAAAGGAAGTGATAATCTTATCACAAGTGGGTCGGGAATTGCAGTGGCAGACGGACAGTGTGCTTTGATCGTGGAGCAGGGAAAGATTGTAGAAGTATGTGCGGAACCGGGAGAGTATACTTATGATGCATCGACAGGGCAACCGACGATCTTTTCAGGAAATCTTGGATCATCACTGGATCAGGTATTTGATGTGATCGGCAAGCGTTTTACATATGGAGGAGACACCGGAAAAGATCAGAGAATCTACTATATAAATACAAAGGAGCTGATCGACAATAAGTTCGGAACGCCGAATCCGGTTCTGTTCCGTGTAGTAGACAGAAATATCGGTCTGGACGTAGATGTATCAGTGCGGTGTAGTGGAGTTTATTCCTACAGGATATCAAATCCACTTCTGTTTTACGCAAATGTATGTGGAAATGTAGAGCAGGAATACAGAAGAGAAAGAGCTGGATCATCAGCTTAAGACGGAATTTATCAGTGCATTGCAGCCGGCATTTGCAAAAATTTCAGATCTGGAGATCCGTCCCAATGCACTTCCGGGACATGTAACAGAGCTGTGTGATGCGATGAATGAGCAAGACTGACAGGAAAATGGGCAAATACGAGAGGAATTACGGTCGTATCCGTTGCCATTGGAACGATCGATCTGCCGAAAGAGGATGCTGAGATGATCAAGCAGGCACAGAAGACTGCGATCCTGCGTGATCCGATGATGGCAGCAGCAACTCTGACAGAGGCTCAGGCCGGTGCAATGAAGACGGCAGCAGGCAATTCCGCAGGAGCCATGACCGGATTTATGGGAATGGGAATGGCAGCACAAAATGGAGGAATGAATGCTCAGAATCTGTATCAGATGGGAGCTGAGATGGCTCAGCACAATGCAGGACAGAACCAGCAGAATGTCAGCAGCCAGCCGCATATGACAGCACCGGGCAAGGGCGGTGAGAAAGAAGCAGCAGGAAAGTGGGCCTGTGCCTGTGGAGCTGTGAATGAGAAAGAATGGAAGTTCTGTCAGGAGTGTGGAAAGGAAAGACCACAGGAGGGGGATGGATCTGTAGCTGCGGTGCGGAAAATAAAGGAAAATTCTGCATAGAGTGTGGAAAACCCCGTCCGAAAGGAACTCCTGTGTACCAGTGCGACAAGTGTGGATGGAAACCGGAAGATCCAAAGAATCCACCAAGATTCTGTCCAGAGTGCGGAGATCCATTTGATGCAAATGATATCGTCGGATAAAAAAGGAAGAAAGATAAATGAGTGAGTTGATACAATATAAGTGTCCGTGTTGTGGAGGAGCTGTAGAGTTTAACAGTACTGCACAGAAAATGAAATGCCCGTACTGTGATACAGAGTTTGAAATTGAGACGCTGAAGAAGTATGATGAGGAACTGAAGCAGGAAAAGCAGAAGGAAGATCAGATGCAGTGGCAGGAAGATGCCGGAAGTCAGTGGGGAGAAGAAGAGACCTCAAAGATGAGGGTTTACCATTGCGAATCCTGTGGTGGTGAGATCATAGCAGATGAGAATCAGGCTGCCACAAAATGCCCGTACTGTGATAATCCTGTTGTAATGAAAGGACAGTTCCGGGGAGATCTGAGACCGGATTACGTGATTCCGTTCAAGCTGGATAAGGCTGCGGCAAAGGAACGGTTTAAAAGCCATCTGAATGGAAAGCCGCTCCTTCCGAAAGTATTCCGCAGTGAGAATCATATTGATGAGATCAAAGGGATCTATGTTCCATTCTGGTTATTTGATGCGGATGCAGAAGCAGATATCCGTTATAAAGGAACGACTGTGCGGACATGGAGTGATTCGGATTATAATTATACCCAGACCAGTTACTATTCTATTTTACGAGGGGGACGGATCGGGTTTGAACGGGTTCGGTGGATGGTTCTTCCAAGATGGAAGATGATCTGATGGAATCCATCGAACCGTATGATTTTAAGGATGCGGTGGATTTTCAGACGGCATATCTGGCAGGCTATCTGGCTGATAAGTATGATGTGAATGCAGAAGAAAGTATCGGCCATGCGAACCGCAGGATCAGACAGAGTACAGAGGATGCTTTTCGTGCCACGGTAAAGGGATACAGTGGTGTGGTGGTAGAAAATTCCAATGTCCGGTTGGAAAATAGCAGGGTAAAGTATGCACTTTATCCGGTATGGATCTTAAATACTACCTGGCAGGGAAAGAAATATCGGTTTGCCATGAACGGACAGACCGGAAAATTCGTAGGAAATCTGCCGACAGATAAAGGAGCCTATGTCCGCTGGTTTGTGGGGCTGACAGCAGGAATCAGTGTAGCAGCATTTAGTATCTTATCCCTGTTGTGGATGTTGTAGGAGGAGTGTGGAATATGAACAGAACAAGATCGAACAGACGAATCCTGCTTCTCTGTACTCTGCTTGTATGTCTTGTGAGTATGCTGATGATCCGGTTTTCTGCAGCAGCAGAGGAAAATGTCATACCGGAAACGAGGCAGCTCCCACGGCTGGTAGACCGTGCGGATCTTCTCAGTGAACTGGAAGAGGAAGAACTGGAAGCAAGACTGGATGAGATCAGTGAGCGGCAGCAGGCAGATGTGGTGGTTGTGACGGTGAACGGTCTGGATGGAAAGTCTGCACAGGATTATGCAGATGATTTTTATGATTATAATGGCTATGGAATTGGCACAGACAAAAGCGGTATCCTTCTGCTTGTCAGCATGGAGGCAAGAGAGACTGGCATATTACGACCACGGGATTCGGGATCAGAGCGATCACGGATGCTGGTCTTGATTACATATCGGATCAGTTCCTGCCTTATTTGAGTGATGGAGAATACCTGGATGCATTTGAGACTTATGCAGATCTGTGCGATGAATTTCTTACGCAGGCGAAAACCGGGAATGCATATGACGGAGATCATATGCCTAAAGGTGCGTATCCCTGGTTGAAAAATCTGCTGATCGCACTTGGAAGTGGCGTTGTGATCGCACTGCTGATCGTGGAAGGTATGAGAAGAAGTCTGAAAAGTGTAAAAATGCAGCGTTCGGCAGAAAACTATGTCAGAGCGGGAAGTATTCAGGTGACAAGACGGCAGGATCATTTCCTGTATACCAGAACAAGCAAAAGTGCGAGGCCGAAGAACAATTCAGGATCTTCCGGATCAAGTACGCATACGTCGTCTTCAGGAACAAGCCATGGTGGCGGTGGTGGAAAATTTTAAGGGAAAAATATGAAGAAAATAGTAATTATAGAAGATGATAAAATACTCAGGGAAGAACTGGAAATCCTGTTAAACGACAGTGGATATCAGGCAGAGATCCTTTCTGACTTTACTGATGCGGCTGCCCAGGTCAGGCAGATCCGTCCGGGTCTGGTTCTTCTTGATATCATACTGCCCGGAGCAAACGGGCAGTATATTCTGCGTCAGATCAGGGAAAAATCGGATGTTCCTGTCATCATGCTGACCAGCAAAGACGGGGAAGTAGAAGAGATCATGAGCCGCAGCAGTGGGGCAGATGATTATGTGACAAAACCCTACAATCCAACCATCCTGCTTTTGCGGATTGAAACGATCTTACGGAGAACGGAGCAGACCGGCAGACAGTCGGAGCAAAGGGCATCTTCTGTCCGGGGAGAAAAGGCAGAAGATGAAGCAGTTCAGGAAGAACTGCAGGATGAAGAACTCCGTCTTAACCTGCTGAGAAGTACGGTTTCTTATCACGGAGATGAAGTAGTATTATCGAAAAATGAACTGGCAATCCTGCATTGCCTGATGAGCAGGAAGGGGCAGATCGTTTCAAGGGATGAGCTGATGGATCATCTGTGGGATATGAGCGAATTTGTTGATGATAATACACTGACAGTCAATATCAATCGTCTGAGAAAGCGTCTTGCACAGATCGGTTTGGAGAATAAGATAGAGACGAGACGGGGACAGGGGTATCTGCTATTATGAGTTTAAAAAATATTTAAAGGATCACAGGCTTCATCTTTTGCTGGGACTGCTGGCAGAGGGTGTGGCGGAGGCGGTCCTATGGTTGTTCGCAAGTCCGGTGGCACTACAGGGATTTGCTTTTTTTTGGCTGACCGGGGAGTATCAGGAGTGATTTTTGGATACGATTTCCTGAGAAAAAGAAAATTCTATAAAAAAGTGGAAGAAAATCTGTCGCAGCTTGAAGAAAAATATCTGCTGACGGAATTACTGGATGAACCGGAATTTCTGGAGGGACAGATCCTCTGCAGGGTGATCCAGGAAATGGAACATTCCATGACAGATACAGTAGAGCAGCAGATCAGGAAAAAAATGGAGAATTTAAACGTTATATTGAGACCTGGATCCATGAGATCAAGATTCCGATCGCAAGTACAAATCTGATTTTGTTCAATCACCGGGAAGATATGGAACGGAGAATGAAAGAGCAGATCAGAAGGATTGAGAGTTACGTGGAGCAGGTTCTGTATTATCTGCGAGGCGAAGTACCGGAGAAAGATTATTGTATTGGAGGTTATGGCTTAAAAGAGATTGTACAGAGTACCGTCAGGGACAATAAGGACAGTCTGATCCTGAATGGCTTTTCTGTTCTGGTTGAACTGAGAGACGAGAAGGTGTATACGGATCGTAAGTGGCTTCAGTTTATGCTCGGTCAGATTTTAAGCAATGCGGTCAAATATGCCGCGGAAGACGAAAGAAAAATCAGGATTTTTACAAAAAAGTACAGTCCTCGGAGAACAGCTCCGGAGAAGCCGGTATCTGGCTTTGGATAGAAGATAACGGAATCAGGATCACAGAAAAAGGATCTGCCGAGAATTTTTGAAAAATCATTTACAGGCGACAATGGAAGGAAAAGCAGTTCTACAGGAATGGGACTGTATATCTGCAGGAGATTATGCGAGGAACTGGGACATAAGATTCTGGCTGAATCAGAACCGGGAAAGTATACAAGGATCGGAATTTTATTCCGGGAGAGAGAAACGGATGTCCCTGTCGGTTTTTAAAATCTGAAGAAAAGGGAATCTTACAGAAGTGTAAGGTTTTGTCAGCAAAATCAATGGCTCATTTTACCGGGAGAAGCTACAATGGCGGTAACAGGCAGAAAGGAGAAGATAAAATGAGTGAACTTCTGAAGATGGAACATCTGGTAAAATATTATGGAAATAAAACCAGTCTGACCAAGGCATTAAATGATATTTCCCTGACTGTGGAGCAGGGAGAATTTACAGCGATCATGGGGGCTTCGGGATCAGGAAAGACGACACTTTTGAACTGCATTTCTACAATCGACCGCCCCACAGGAGGAAAGGTCTGGATCGACGGAGTCTGCACATCGGAGTTGAAAAAGGGAGAACTTGCAGATTTCCGCAGAAACCGCCTGGGATTTATTTTTCAGGAATTTAATCTGCTGGATACACTGACAGCTTTTGATAATATCGCACTGGCATTGCAGATCCAAAAGTGTCCGCATGATAAAATAAAAGAGAAAATAGAGGCAGTGGCACAGAAGCTCGGGATCAGAGAAGTGCTTGAAAAGTATCCGTATCAGTTGTCAGGTGGTCAGAAGCAGAGAGTTGCCGCAGCACGGGCAATCATCACACATCAAGCCTGATCCTTGCGGATGAGCCGACCGGAGCATTGGACAGTAAAAGTTCCAAAGACCTGCTGGAAAGTCTGAAGCTTTTAAATGAAACAGAGCACACAGCGATCCTGATGGTGACGCATGATGCCTATACCGCCAGTTATGCCCGGAGGGTTATTTTTTATTAAAGACGGAAAGGTATTTCACGAACTGTTAAAAGGAACAGAAGAACGGAGAAGTTTCTTTGAACAGATCATGGATGTCATTTCACTTCTCGGAGGTGACATGAATTATGCTGATTAGACTGTCGATCAAAAATATCAGGAAAAGTATCAAAGATTATGCAATCTACTTTTTTACACTGGTACTGGGTGTCTGTATCTTTTATGTATTCAATGCGATCGAAGGGCAGTCTTCGATGCTGGAGGTGTCCAGGACAAAGTCAGATTCCATCGATCAGATGGTGTGGGCAATTTCAAGCATGAGTATTGTTGTATCCCTGATCCTTGGATTTCTGATTGGTATGCCAACCGCTTTCTGATGAAAAAAAGAAACCGGGAATTTGGAATTTATCTGATACTTGGAATGAAAAAAAAGGCGATATTGCAAAGATTCTTTTCGGTGAGACGCTCTTGGTCGGAGCAGTCTCGCTGACTGCAGGACTTCTTTTTAGGAATCGGACTGAGCCAGTTTATGTCACTGCTGGTGGCACATATGTTTTGAAGCAGATATGGGCAGATTTGTCTTTACGGTATCCATTCCGGCGATTGGGAAGACGATTTTGTATTTCGTGATCATTTATGTGATCGTGATTCTGATGGATACAGTTCTGATTATGAAGACCGAGGCTGATCGATCTGCTATTATCGAAGAAAAAGAACGAAAAAGATTATCTGAAAAATCCGGTCATCTGCTGTATTATATTTGTAGCAGCGTGTATCATGCTGGGAACAGCATATTATAATGTTACTGCCGGACAACTGGATACAGAGGCTGAGGTCATGATACAGATCCTGCTTGGAATTGTAGGAACATTTCTGGTCTTTTGGTCCGTCAGTGGTGCTTTGTTTCAGATCATGAAAAAAGTGTTCCGGGATTTATTATAAAAGACTGAATTCTTTTGCTTTCAGCGAGATACGAAGCCAGGTCAATACTTCCGTGGCGGCAGGAACGATCATTTGTCTGTTGCTTTTTGCTACCATTTGTATTCTCTCCAGTGCCTTTGCCCTGAAAGATTATAAGGCGAAGCAGGTGAAGAAGGTAGCCGGAATTTCAGTCAGTATGGAAAAATGGACAACGGATGGAAAAACGGTCAGGGATGTACTGGAAAAATCAGAATTTGATTTTTCTGCCTTCCGAGACTGCCATGAATTTTATACTTATGAAACCGGGGAAGTTACCATGAAAGATCTGATGGGAAGTGCAGGGGAAGAACTGCTGAAGACGCAGCAGGGATTCGAGGAATTTCTGGATTCTGAAGTAGAACTGATTCATGAAAGTGACTACAACCGGGTAGCAGAACTGTACGGTTATAAAAGTCCACACTGGGAGCAGCCGGCTATGCGGTGAGTGCAACAACAGAATTTTCCAAAAAGTATTTTTTAACAAAGGATTAAAAGAAAAGGTACGGCTTACGATTCAGGGACAGGTACTTGATGCAGCAGAGGAAAAATGTCAGGAAACGTATCTGATGATGTCGTATTCAGACCAGAATATGGGGGTAGTGATCGTACCGGATACAATATCTTTTCCCAAAGAAAGCAGACATGCTTCTTATCTGCTTGCCGATTATTCCCCAAAATATGATACAAAAGAGTTCAGAAATTATATGGACAGTGATGAATTTCGATATCAGAAAGAGTTTACGGAACATGAGCTGCTTTCTGTCAGTACGCAGTCGGAGATCTATGATGAAAGTATCGGGTCCAGTGGAGTTGTGATTTTGTGGCAATTTATCTTGGTCTGGTATTTGTCATCAGCGGGCAGCACTCCTTGCATTGAAAGAACTGTCCGATGCCATTGACGGAAGAGAAAATATCGGATTTTACAACAACTGGGAGTCAGTGAAAAAGAGCTTGGGCATACATTATTTTTACAGATGGCAGTCTTTTTTGCTTTCCCGTTGCTCCTTGCCATGATCCATTCCATTTTTGTATCCAGGTATGTATTGAACTGCTCAGTATTTATGATATAAAAGCAATCATTCCGGCATTGCTGATCTGTGCGGCGATGATCGTGGGAATTTATGGAGGTTATTTCCTGCTTTCATACAGAGGATGTAAAAAGAATTATAATAACCAAAAGAATCCGTTGAAAATCGTTCTCATAAAATGTATAATTAAAACGTTGGAAACATGGTAAAGTGCTTCTGACAACATCTTGCAGGTGGCGTGAAAAGGAGAAAAAATGAGTATTAAGATTGGTATTTTAGGTTATGGAAATCTTGGAAAAGGCGTAGAATGTGCGATCAGACAGAATGAAGATATGGAATTGGCAGCAGTCTTTACGAGAAGAGATCCTGTAACAGTGAAGATCCTGACAGAGGGAGCAGCAGTGTGCAGAGTAGAGGATGTAGAAGCATGGAAGGACAAGATTGATGTTATGATCCTTTGTGGAGGAAGTGCGACAGATCTTCCAGAACAGACTCCGAAGTATGCAAAGCTTTTCAATGTGATCGACAGCTTTGATACACATGCAAGGATTCCTGAGCATTTTGGAAATGTAGATGCAGCAGCAAAAAAAGGGCGGCAATGTAGGAATCATTTCCGTAGGCTGGGATCCGGGAATGTTCTCACTGAACAGATTATATGCCAATGCAATCCTTCCGGATGGAAAAGATTATACATTCTGGGGAAAAGGTGTCAGCCAGGGGACATTCTGATGCAATCCGCAGAGTAGAAGGTGTTAAGGATGGCAAGCAGTACACGATTCCTGTAGAAGCAGCACTGGAAGCAGTCAGAAACGGTGAGAATCCAGATCTTACAACCAGACAGAAGCATACAAGAGAATGTTTTGTAGTATTAGAGGAAGGTGCTGATGCTGCAAAGGTTGAAGAAGAGATCAAGACCATGCCGAACTATTTCTCCGATTATGATACAACAGTTCATTTTATCAGTGAGGAAGAACTGAAGGCGAACCACAGTGGAATCCCGCATGGTGGATTTGTACTCCGCAGCGGAAAGACCGGCTGGAATCTGGAGAATAATCATGTGATCGAATACAGCCTGAAGCTGGATTCCAACCCGGAATTTACTTCTTCTGTACTGATTGCATATGCAAGGGCAGCATACAGACTTGCCAAAGAAGGACAGTCAGGATGCAAGACCGTTTTTGATATTGCTCCTGCATATTTAAGTGCAAAGAGTGGAGAAGAACTGAGAAAGAATCTGCTGTAAGATTCCGTGAAAAGAAAAAGCAGACAGCCAGAGATAAGAAAAACCTGCCGGACAGAGAAAAATGTCCGGCAGGTTTTTATGCTCGGCTATGCAGGAGAAGCTGCCAGCAGCTCATCTGCATAGCCGGGTATTATCCAGGAAACCACTGTACAGTACCTTAAGATTTTACAAGATCCTGAAGTGGAAGAATCTGATACCCCATTTCTTCCCATCGGGTCAGAAGTTCATCGAGGATCTGGGCGTTGGTGGAAGAGGTGCTGTGCAGAAGAACCAATGCTCCGGGATGAATCCGGTTCAGCAGTTTTTCAAAGGCTTCTTCTTTGGAGGGCTGTTTGTCTTCATACCAGTCCACATAGGCCAGACTCCAGAAAAAGGTTTTATAGCCCAGTTCTTTGGCCATCTGCAGATTGGATTCACTGTATTTTCCCTGTGGAGGACGGTAGTATTTCGTCATTTCTTTTCCGGTTACATTTTTATAGGCAGTTTCTACATCCTCCAGCTCTTTCCTGAATGTATCAAGCGGGCGATCTTTGACATATCTGGATGATGCCGGGTATGGTTTCCAACGGTATGCCCTTCGTCTGTCATACGCTGGATGAGTTCCGGTTCGGATTCTATGTAAGTGCCGACAACAAAAAGGTCGCTTTTGACCTGATGCTTTTTTTTTTTTTTTTTTTTTTTTTTTTTTTTTTTTTTTTTTTTTTTTTTTTTTTTTTTTTTTTTTTTTTTTTTTTTTTTTTTTTTTTTTTTTTTTTTTTTTTTTTTTTTTTTTTTTTTTTTTTTTTTTTTTTTTTTTTTTTTTTTTTTTTTTTTTTTTTTTTTTTTTTTTTTTTTTTTTTTTTTTTTTTTTTTTTTTTTTTTTTTTTTTTTTTTTTTTTTTTTTTTTTTTTTTTTTTTTTTTTTTTTTTTTTTTTTTTTTTTTTTTTTTTTTTTTTTTTTTTTTTTTTTTTTTTTTTTGAGTGCATCTAAGATGGCGGGTGTATTTCCATTTTCATACCCTGCGTCAAAAGTCAGGAAAATAACTTTTTCATCCGTATCTTTTGCATAGTATGCGTCATATTTTTTGAGGGATTCAATGGTGGCATTTCCGGTGGGAAGCTGTCCGTCTTGCTGAAAACTAAGTCCCCAGTTTCCCTCGGAAGATGCAGTCAGGGAGGGAATGGCACAGCTTAAAGAAGTCAGGCCGGTACTGACCGGGTATCAGTCGAGGAAGTATCGGTTGAAGAAGGATCGGCCGGGGAAGAAACGGAGGACTCCATATTCCATGGAAAGAAGGAGAAAAAGACGGATGGCGGGAAAGCCAGCCGATTCCTGTTCCCGCAAAATAGGAAGCAATGAGAAGGAGAAGTCCAAGTCTGACAGGAGAAAAAGCACCTTGCAAAAATCTTTGAGCCTTGAAGAAAAAGAAGGTTTCATCGGTTTACCCCGAAAGGTTTCATTAGTAAAAATATATGTAAAAATGGATTGCAGCATGACTGGAAAAGGCAAATTCTGCTTGTCTGGAGGAAAATGCAATGCTATAATAAACCGACACATAAATGTATTGTATCTCAGGGAATGAGAACGATAACAGGAGGAGAAAAATGAAGACGAAAAAGCATGACACTCGTTGGATGGTTAGTGTTGCACTTATGGCAGCAATCATCATTGTCCTTGCGAATACTCCGCTGGGCATGATTCAGCTTCCGGTGATCAAGGCAACAACAGTTCATATTCCGGTGATCCTCGGAGCAATCCTTTTAGGATATCTGCCGGAGCAATTCTTGGAGGTGTATTCGGTATCTGTTCGGTTGTCAACAATACAATGACACCGACTCTTTTATCCTTTGCATTTTCACCGTTTATGAGTACAACCGGTATTCCGGGAGCATTCAAGGCATTATGGGTGGCGGTTGGATGCCGGATCTTACTTGGTGTCGCAGCCGGATGGTTGTGGATCTTATTCAGAAAGGTAAAGGTGAATGAAGTGATCGCACTTCCGATTGTTGGATTTGTAGGGTCTATTTTTCATACGATCATCGTAATGGGAAGTATTTACGTCTTATTTGCACAGCAGTATGCCGAGGCAAAAAAGAAGTAGCGATCAGTGCCGTATTTGGTCTGGTGATGGGAACGGTAATGGCATCGGGGATTCCTGAAGCAATCGCGGCAGCGATCCTGGTACTTGCCATCGGTAAAGTACTGGTAGTTGTATTTAGAAAGATGAATCTGAGTGCAGCGGGAAAATAAAACTGATAAAATGAAAGTTGGCAGCAGACCGGGATTGATCAAAGTCCGGGGATGCTGCTTTTTTTCTTTAAAAATCCAGGAATCTCTATGCTTTAGTGGGAAAAAGTGCTAAAATCTATAAGAATAGGAAATGGATTCCGAAAAAGTTGGAGTTAATTACCTGGAGCAGTTACACCGGATCAGCCGGACGGACAGAAGGGAGAAAAAGAAATTGGACAGAGCAGTATTATTTTTTGATATAGACAGGCCAACCGTACTCAGCGAGATTACAAAGGAAGTTCCTGTCAGTGCGATCAATGCAATGAAAGCGGCACAGCAGGCAGGACATCTTCTTTTTATCAATACTGGCAGGACGATCTGCAGTATTCCGCCGGAGATCCGCAGACTGAAGTTTGACGGATATCTATGCGGATGCGGAACGTATCTTACTTATCAGGATGAAGTCCTTTTTTCAAGTTCAATCGAAAAAAAGCGTGGAAGGGAAATCCTGAAAAAAGCGACGGAGTGTAATTTGGGGGTAGTTGCAGAAGGGCAGGAAGATGTTTATTATCCTGAGAGGATGAGCCGGTTTGACGGACTGGAGAGTTCCAGAAGATATTTTCACCGAAGAGGAATGGGAATGGAGCAGTCCATTGAAAAGGGAGATTTTATTTATGATAAGATTTTCCTTTATGAGGATGAACGCAGCGATCTGAAGTCTTTTTAGAGTATACCAAAGGAGAGCTGGAGGCACTGGATCGGGGCAGTCATACTTATGAAGTGATCCAGAAAGGTTATACGAAAGCAACGGCCTGCAGGTTTATTATGGAAAAGTTCGGGATTAATCCGAAAAATGCCTATGTTTTTGGTGACAGCAGCAATGATCTTGCCATGTTTCAGTTTGTGGAACATGCAGTTGCAATGGGAATATGATCCGGTACTGGATCCATATGCAGAGTTTGTAACGAAGACGGTGGAAGAGGATGGAATCGCCTTTGCAATGGAACATTATGGTCTGATTGAATGATAGAAGAGAAAATAGAATGATATTGGAGACGAGGAGAGAGAAGTATGAAAATTTTTGTTTACAGTTACAGAGAATTTGATGAGGCAGAGTTTTTTCAGAAATTTTCAAAAGAATATGGAGTGGAGCTTGGAATCTGTAAGGATGCACCGACGCTGGAAAATGCACATCTGGCAGAAGGTTATGAATATCTGAGTATTATCACAACAAAGATCGATGCACAACTGGTGGAAAGATTTCATGAACTGGGAGTAAAAATGATCTCCACAAGAACGATTGGATTTGATCATATTGATCTGCAGGCAGCAAAAAATTCGGAATGAGTGTCAGCAATGTATCCTACTCACCGGAATGTGTGGCAGACTATACGCTGATGCTGATGCTGATGGCAATCCGCAAAATGAAGAGGATCATGCAGAGAGCGGAGATCAATGACTTTTCACTGCCTGGAATCCAGGGGGGAGAGCTGCACAATTTTACCGTGGGAGTACTTGGAACGGGAAGGATCGGACGGGCGGTCATCCGTGATCTGTCAGGGTTCGGGTGTAGAATTTACGCTTATGATGCCTATGAAAATGAAGAAGTGAAAAAGTATGCACAGTATGCAGATCTTGATACGATTTACAAAGAATGTGACCTGCTCACCCTGCATATGCCGTTAGAAGCAGAAAATGCACATCTGCTGGATGCAGCGGCTTTGCAAAAATGAAAGATGGAGTTGTGATCATCAATACTGCAAGAGGCGGCCTGATCGATACGAAAGCTCTGATCAATGCTTTGGAAAATGAGAAAGTCGGAGCAGTCGGACTGGATGTGATTGAGGACGAATTTGGTATGTATTATTATGACAGAAAATCGGACATTTTAAGTAAAAAGGATCTGTATATCCTGCGGGGATTTCCGAATGTTATTGTAACTCCGCATATGGCCTTTTTATACAGACCAGGCAGTCAGCGATATGGTAAAAAATTCACTGTTAAGCTGTATTTTACATTCCGAGGGAAAAGAAGATCCATGGAAAGTATTTTAAAAGAACCGGATGAATGGCAGAAAATGACCATTCATCCGGTTTTTCATAGTCTAAATCTGTCCTGCTCCATCAAAGAATGCAAGACTGTCAGGGCGGACATAACTGTCACCGATCGTATGGAGAAGAACCAGATTCAGATGATTATTTAAATTCTTTTTGTCTAAAGCAATAGCATCTGTAAGAGACGACATTGGCAGATCACAATGATCTGGAAGCCAGTAGATATCCAGAGCCTTTTTGATGGCATCGGCACAACCTGTGGTTGTCAGTCCCTTTTCTTCAGCAAGCCGGGTAATCTGATACATACCGATTCCGACTGCCTCCCCCATGGCTTTCTCTTTCATAATTATAATACTGCTCGATCGTATGAGCCAGTGTATGACCAAAGTTCAACAACATCCGTTCACCGGTATCAAACTGGTCATGTTCTACTACAATCCGCTTAATATCAACGCAGCGTGCGATGATCCGGGTCAGTTCCGGCTTCAGGTCTTCAAAAGAAGTATGGCGGACTAAAGTATCGAACAGAGCTTTATCTTTGATACATCCGTATTTAATGACTTCGCCCATACCGTCACTGATGAAATGCCGGGGAGCGTATTCAGCACATCCGGGTCAATAATGACTGCTTTTGGATGAAAAAATGCACCTACAAGATTTTTCCCCTGTGGCAGATCGACTGCGACTTTTCCACCAACAGAAGAGTCTACCTGGGCAAGAAGGGAAGTCGGGATCTGAACCAGCCTGACGCCCCCTTAGAAAACTGGAAGCAGCGAAACCGGCAAGGTCACCGATCACGCCTCCTCCCAGTGCAATGACCAGGTCACTTCAAAGTCTGGCATCCAGCATCGCAGAATAAATCTGCGGAAGTGTCTGAAAAACTTTTCGTAGGTTCACCATGCGGAAGGACAAGAGAATGGCATTCATAGTCCTTCAGGGAATCCAGTGACAGTCTTTCCATAAAGCGGAAACACATGATCATCTGAGATGATCATGATTTTCTTCCCAGTGAAGAATTTACGGATATAACTTCCGGTCTGTGGCAGGATTCCGTTTTCAATATAAATAGGATAAGTATCCGATCTGTAAATTTACAGTTAATTCCATTAATGAAACTCCTTACAGTGATTTTCCGATTACAGTAGCGATCTGGCTGACCTGCTTCAGAATCTACTAACCACCATTTACCGCCCGCATGACTTGGGTCAACGATGATCGGAAGGTGATGAGTCTTTTTCAGAACAGGGAATACACTGAAGATCCAGAGTATTTCTTGTATAGCTTTCGAAAGTACGGATTCCGCGTTCGCAGAGGATGACATTTTCATTACCGGATGCCATGATGTATTCTGCTGACATGATCCATTCTTCGTAAGTTGCGTTCAGACCTCTCTTTAAAAGGATTGGACGGTCAAGTTGTCCTAATTCTTTTAACAGATCGAAGTTCTGCATGTTGCGTGCACCGATCTGGATAAGATCTACTTTCTCATTAAAGGATTCGGAGATTTTGTTCGACATCAGCTCGGTTACGATCGGAAGACCTATTCTTCTTTTACAGCTGTTAAGATGTCGAGTCCTTCCAGTCCGAGCCCCTGGAATGAATAAGGACTTGTTCTTGGCTTGAATGCACCTCCGCGCAGCATATTGGCTCCGGCAGCTTTGACAGATTTTGCGATTTCAAGTACCTGTTCGTAGATTCAACGGAACACGGACCTGCGATCAGTCCCAGGTGGTCACCACCGATCTGAACACCGGAAACATCAATGATCGAATCTTCCGGATGAAAAGCTCTGTTGGCAAGCTTGTAAGGTTCCTGGACATGCATGACTTTATCAACGGAATCAACTTCAAAAAAATTTGGAATCGATCCAGGCGGGTCGTATCTCCGATACACCCGATGATCGTCATCTCCTCGTCCACGGACAATGTGAGTATCAGTCCGTTTTTTTCAACCTGATGTTCAACTCTGGCAATATCTTTGTCAGAGGTATTTGGTTTTAATACGATAATCATAAATCATTGACACTAAAATGTCAATCATTCCTTTAGACTGTAAAATTTTAGTTGTTTAAAATCCGTACTGATCGTCGGTGTATTACTTGTGTTTATATTCCATATGATACTTATAATGTTGGAGGAGAATTGATCAATATGTTCCTCGCTCCTGCAACGGCATGCCTTGCAGTTGCAATTTATACAAAGCTGGATATCCTGAAGCAGTACTGGCTCCCGATCCTGGTGGGATGTACGGCGGGATCGGCGGCATCCATGGGAAGTGTATACGGGATGTGCAGACTGTTCGGACTGGATGAGAGCATGACAGTATCCCTGCTCCCCAAATCAGTGACGACACCGATCGCAGTGAGTATTTCAGAGCCGGGCGGTGGAGTTGTACCAATCACGGTCGTTGCAGTTATTTTACAGGAATCCTGGGAAGTATTATTGCTCCGTTCCTGATTCGGCTCTTCCATGTATCAGATCCTGTGGCAGCAGGACTTGCGATCGGATCATGCAGTCATGCGGTGGGAACGTCCAAGGCGATCGAGATCAGGGGAAGTAGAAGCGGACTGCGATGAGGGATCTGTGGAATCATTACTGTGCTTTTTTCCATGCTGATTATTTAGAAATGACAAATGTGGAAAGTTATGTTATACTTCAATTAAGGTAATAATACAGAATAAAGGAGCTATACAGATATGAAAAGAGTATTGTTAAAGTTAAGCGGAGAGGCTCTTGCAGGAGAAAAGAAGACCGGATTTGACGAGGCAACGTGTATCGGTGTTGCAAAGCAGGTAAAGCAGCTTGTTGATGAGGGAATCAGGTAGCGATCGTGACCGGCGGAGGTAACTTCTGGAGAGGAAGAACAAGTGAGACGATCGACCGTACAAAAGCAGATCAGATCGGTATGCTTGCGACAGTGATGAACTGCATCTATGTATCGGATATTTTCCGTCACGTAGGAATGAAGACCGAAGTTTTACACCGTTTGTATGTGGTGCCTTTACGAAGCTGTTTTCCAAGGATGCAGCAACTGCAGCACTGGAAGAGGGAAAAGTGATCTTCTTTGCAGGCGGAACAGGACATCCGTATTTCTCTACAGATACAGGAGCAGTACTTCGTGCCATCGAGATCGAGGCAGATGCAATGCTTCTTGCAAAGGCAATCGACGGTATTTATGACAGTGATCCGAAGAAGAATCCTGCGGCAGTGAAATATGACGAGATTACGATTCAGGATGTGATCGATCAGAAGCTGGCAGCAGTGGATCTGACAGCATCCATTCTCTGTCTTGAAAATAAGATGCCGATGCTGGTATTCGGACTGAATGAAGAAGAGAACAGTATCGTGAATACCATGCAGGGCAAGTTTACAGGAACAAAAGTAACAGTTTAAGGAGGATTTTCCGATATGAATGAAACAATTGCATCATATGACGTAAAGATGACAAAGACGATCAATAATCTGGATGGCGAACTTGCTACGATCCGTGCAGGACGTGCCAATCCTCATGTATTAGATAAGATTGCCGTAGACTATTATGGTTCACCGACTCCGATCCAGCAGGTGGCAAATGTCTCTGTGCCGGAAGCACGTATGATCCAGATTCAGCCATGGGAAAAAGCATGCTGAAAGCTATCGAAAAGGCAATCCTTATCTGATATCGGAATCAACCCGACAAATGATGGAACTTCGATCCGTCTGGTATTCCCTGAGCTGACAGAGGATCGCAGAAAAAAAGAGCTTGCAAAGGATGTAAAGAAAAAAAGGGAAGAAGCAAAGGTTGCAGTCCGCAATATCCGTCGTGACGGAAATGTGGCATTTAAGAAGCTGAAAGGAACGGAAATTTCAGAAGATGAGATCAAGGATCTGGAAGACGAGCTTCAGAAGATCACCGATAAGTATATTGCACAGGTGGACAAGATGGTCGAGGCAAAATCCAAAGAGATCATGACGGTTTAATCGGTTATAGAGCAGTACGAACAGTGGAGCTTATGATTTAGGCTCCATTTTTTGTAAGGTGGAGAGGAAAGGAGCAATAGATGAATGTACCACAGCATATTGCAATCATTTTTAGACGGAAACGGGCGTTGGGCAAAATCCAAGGAATGCCGAGAAACTACGGTCATGCCCAGGGAAGTAAAAATGTGGAACGGATCTGTGAGGAAGCATGGCGACTCGGAATCCAGTATCTGACAGTATATGCTTTTTCTACAGAGAACTGGAACCGGCCGAAAAATGAAGTAGATGCATTGATGACATTACTTCGCAATTATATGAAGACCTGTCTGAAGACAGCGGCAAAAAATGATATGAAGATCCGGGTGATCGGGGATATTGAGCCACTGGATGAAAATATTAAAAAGCCGTATCAAAGAGCTGGAAGAGGGCAACAGTCAATAACGGAGGCTTAAATTTTACGATTGCTTTGAATTATGGAAGCAGGGATGAGATCACCAGGGCTGTTAAGAAGATTGCAGAGGATTGCAGGGAAGGGAAAATAAATCCTGATTCGATTACAGAGAAGACAGTGAACGATTATCTGGATACGCATGATATCCCGGATCCGGATCTGATGATCCGTACAAGCGGGGAGCAGAGACTGTCCAATTATCTGCTCTGGCAGCTTGCTTACTCAGAATTTTATTTTACAGATGTGCCATGGCCGGCATTTACGAAAGAAGAGCTGATAAAGGCAATCGAAGAATATAATCACCGGCACAGACGATTTGGTGGCGTTGAGGAGGAAAAATAATGTTTAAGACGAGGTTATTGAGTGGAATACTATTGGTGATCATTGCACTGATCACGGTGATTACGGGCGGAAGCCTTCTGTTCAGGGGTTCTGCTTCTGATCAGCCTGATCGGAATGACAGAGCTTTATAAAGTATTTGGAATTGAGAAGAAAGCTCCGGGAGTCCTGGGATATATATTTGCAGTCGGTTATTATGCCTTACTGTATTTTAAGCCACAGCTTCCGGGAGAATCACTGAACTGGTTTATGATGATTTTTATGGGATACCTGATCTGTCAGATGGCAGTGCTTGTATTTGCATATCCTAAGTATAATACACAGCAGATCCTGGCCGGCTTTTTTCAGGGTCTTTATGTGGCAGTGATGCTTTCCTATATTTATCAGACGAGAATCCTTCCGGGAGGTATTTTTACAGTATGGCTTGTCTTTTTATGCTCCTGGGGATGCGATACCTGCGCATATTGTGTGGAATGCTGATCGGAAAGCATAAGATGGCTATTTTAAGTCCGAAAAAGTCGGTAGAAGGTGGAATTGGAGGCATCGTCGGAGCAGCACTGATCAGGATTCTCTATGCACTTGCAGTGAATTACTGGGGAAATGCGGGAGAAGATGTACTCAGATATGCGATCATCGGAGCAGCAGGCGGAGCGATTTCCCAGATTGGAGACACTGGCAGCATCAGCGATCAAGCGATACCATAATATCAAAGATTACGGAAAGCTGATCCCGGGACACGGTGGAATCCTGGACAGATTTGACAGTGTGATCTTTACAGCACCGATCATCTATTATCTCGTATTATTCCTGTAGGAAAGTTTTTTAAAGAGCGGATAGAAAAAGCAAATGAGGTGTAACGGAACATGAAAAAAAATAGCAGTTTTGGGTTCTACGGGTTCGATTGGAACGCAGACACTGGAAATTGTCAGAACAAATCAGGATATCAAAGTAACGGCACTGGCTGCCGGAAATAATATAGAACTTTTTAGAACAGCAGATCCGGGAGTTCTCTCCGAAGGTTGTTGCGGTGTGGAAAGAGGAGCGGGCAAAGGAACTGAAAGAAAAGATCCGGGATCTGGATGTGAAAGTACTCTGTGGAATGGACGGATTGCTTGCGGTGGCAGCAGAACCTGAAGCGGAGATCCTTGTCACTGCGATCGTCGGAATGATCGGAATCCTCCCGACGATTGAGGGCAATCCGGGCAGGAAAGGATATTGCACTTGCGAATAAAGAAACTTTAGTTACGGCAGGGCATATCATTATACCGCTTGCAAAGAAAATGGGCGTTTCCATTCTTCCGGTGGACAGTGAACATAGTGCCATTTTCCAGTCTCTGCAGGGGGACAGGAGAAAGCATTGCATAAGATCCTGTTGACTGCCCTCAGGTGGCTAGTTCAGAGGAAAAAAGAGAGAAGAACTTCAGAATATCCGGGTAGAAGATGCCCTGAAGCATCCGAACTGGGCAATGGGGCGAAAAATCACGATCGATTCTTCCACCATGGTCAATAAAGGCCTGGAGGTGATCGAGGCAATGGCTTTTCGGGGTGGACGTGGACCAGATCCAGGTAGTCGTACAGCCACAGAGTATCATTCATTCTATGGTGGAATACAAAAGATGGGGCGGTGATTGCACAGCTGGGAACACCGGATATGAAGCTGCCCATCCAGTATGCACTGTATTATCCTGAGAGAAGATTTCTTCCGGGAGACAGACTGGATTTTGCCGCTTTAAGTCAGATCACATTTGAGAAAACCGGATATGGAGACATTTTACGGACTGAAACTGGCTTATGAAGCCGGAAGGACAGGAGGTTCTCTCCCGACTGTTCTGAATGCTGCAAATGAACGGGCAGTTGCCATGTTCTTAGACAGAAAGATCAAATACCTGCAGATCCCGGAGATCATTCAGGCATGCATGGAAGCTCATAAAAAATATTCCGTCCCCTACAGTAGAAGAAATACTAAAGACGGAACAGGCAACATATGAATTTATTAAAAACAGGTGGTAATATATGGGGATTATTTTAGCGATATTGCTGTTCAGTGCAATCATAATCATTCACGAGCTGGGACATTTCCTTCTTGCTAAAGCGAATGGAATCCGTGTGGATGAATTTTCACTGGGACTTGGACCAACGCTGTTCGGAAAGCAGTTTGGTGAGACAAAGTTCAGCGTGAAACTGCTTCCTTTTGGCGGAGCGTGCATGATGGGCGAGGATGATGTGGAAGATATATCAGAAGGAAGCTTTAACAGTAAATCTGTCTGGGCAAGAATGTCAGTCATTGTTGCAGGGCCGCTTTTTAATCTGATCCTGGCATGGATCTTATGTATGATTATGATCGCATGGGTTGGATACAGAACACCGGTTGTCGGTGGAGTGATAGATGGATATTCAGCCCCGAACAGGGACTTTCAGAAGGCGATGTGATCACGAAGATCGGTGGTCGCTCTGTGCATATCTGGAATGATATCAGTTTATATAATCTGACTCATTCAGAAGAAAAAAGAAGTTGAGATCACATATAAGAGGGATGGAAAGACGCATACAGCAGTGCTGGAGCCGAGACAGAAAGAAGGAGATACTGCACCGCTTCTGGGAGTGACCGAGGTAAGATGGAGCGTCCCGGATTTTCTAACCCCTGAAATATGGTGCTTATACCGTCAAATACTGGATCGATTATACAGTAGACAGTCTTCGGATGCTTGTGACGGAAGAGTCGGAATGAAAGACCTGTCAGGTCCGGTGGGAATCGTCAGTGCAGTAGACGGCGTTTATCAGGAGGCAGCACCGGCCGGGTTATCAGTGATCATCCTGAATCTGATGAATATCGGGATTCTGATCACGGCAAACCTCGGTGTGATGAATCTTCTGCCGCTACCGGCACTGGATGGAGGAAGACTGGTATTTCTGATCATTGAGGCAATTCGTGGAAAGCGGGTATCACCGGATAAAGAAGGCATGGTGCATTTTGCGGGTTTGCACTTCTGATGGTTCTGATGGTTGTGGTGATGTTTAATGATATTATGAAGCTGGTGTAAAGTGGCTTATGAAATTCGTGTAAATACCAATATGAAACTGGTGTGAATGGTATTATGAAATTAGCAGGAATATCATGAAAAGCCGGTTTATATAATAGAGATGATGATAGATTTCATGGAGTAGATCATGAGCCAGTTACGTGCCATGCAGACAGAAGCAGTTGACAGAGGAACGCTTCAGATCAATGTTACTTCCTCGGTGAATGCATTTCCGGTGGAACGGGCGGAAATTTCTATTTCGTATACCGGAGTACCGGAAAGTACGCTGGAAAAGATACAGACAGATTCATCAGGACAGACGGAGACAATCGAACTTGCAGCACCACCGGAGGAGTGGAGTCTGGATATAGAAGAAGACAGACAGCCATATTCGGAATATACGCTGAGTATCAAAGCACCGGATTTGAACCGGTCAATATTGCAGGAACGGAGATTCTTGCAAATGTAAAGGCAATACAGAACATACAGATGAAACCAGCAGATGTGAGCGGGGAAGAGGATCAAGTATTCGTTATCCCCGCTCATACTTTATATGGAGACTATCCCCGAAGATCGCAGAGGCAGAGATCAAGCCGGTGACAGAGACGGGGGAGATTGTTTTAAGCCGTGTGGTTGTGCCGGAGTATATTGTGGTACATGATGGTTCACCAAGAGATTCAACCGCAACCAATTATTATGTTAAATATAAAGATTATATCAAGAATGTTGCATCCAGTGAGATTTATGCGACCTGGCCGGAAAATACGATCCGGGCGAATGTACTGGCAATCATGTCGTTTACTCTGAACCGGGTTTATACGGAGTGGTACAGAAATAAAGGGTATGATTTCACGATCACTTCCTCCACTGCCTTTGACCATAAGTGGATTCCTGAGAGAAATATTTTGATTCGATTTCTGTGATCGTGGATGAACTGTTTGCCAACTATCTTTCCCGTCCCAACGTGCGGCAGCCGATCCTTACGCAGTATTGTGATGGGCGGAGAGTGAGCTGCCCGAACTGGTTGACCCAGTGGGGGTCAAAAGCACTGGGGGATCAGGGATTGACAGCGATAGAAATCTTACGTTATTATTACGGTGATGACATGTATATCAATACAGCTCAGGAGATCTCGGGAATACCATCTTCCTGGCTGGATACACACTGGAGCAGGGCCAGTGGAGAAAAGGTGCGGCAGATGCAGGAACAGCTCCGGGTGATATCCGAGGCAAGATATCCGGCAATCCCGAAAGTAGAGAAGCAGACGGAATCTATGACCTGCAACAGCACAGGCAGTGGAGAAGTTCCAGTCAGTATTCGGACTTCCGGTGACAGGAACAGTAGATTATTCTACCTGGTATAAGATCTCAGAGATTTATGTAGGGGTGTCAAGGATTGCAGAGTTGGTTTAAAGCAGATATCTGGGATAGATAGAAGCTGATACTAAAGAGATGGAGAGAAAGATGAGAGGTCAGGGACGAGAAGAAAAGGGACTGTTTCCCAAAGGAATGATTCTTTCTTGTGTGATCCTTTTTCTGTTGGGGATAGGATGCGTAGGTATGAATCTTGCTGCGACCTTCGGAAGAAAAAAAAAATCCGATGGGGCAGATTGCGGATTATAGAAAAAAAGGAAGAAAAGAAAAAAGGAAGCGGAAAAGAAAAAAGCTTGAAGAGCAGAAGAAGCAGAAAAAAAGTACGGATGAAAAGAAAAAATGCAGATCCAGATCAGGATATGACCGAAGAGCTGGCACAAAAGTATTATTATCAGAAACTGAGTGCAGAAGAACAGAAGTATTATAAAGAAATACTTAAAGGTCTGGAAGATATGGAGACGGTGATTCATGTAAGTACGGCAGATGATACGAAATTGCAAAAGGTATTTGAATATATTATGTATGATATGCCGACTCTTTTCTGGTGCGATCGGAGCTGGAGTGGAAGTAAGTATCTAAGTGAGAACAGGACAGAAATTTCACCGGGGTATACATGTACCAAAGCGGAAAGAGATGTACGACAAAACCAGGTTGATGAAGCTGTTGGGCAGTGCCTGAGTGGAATAGACAAAGATGCAGATGATTATACCAAAATAAAAGCAGTTTTTGAATATCTTGTCAATACGGTTGATTATGATAAAAATGCTGCGGATAACCAGAATGTATATAGTGCATTGGTGGGAAAGCGTTCTGTCTGTGCAGGTTATGCACGTTCTACGCAGCTTCTTCTTGAAAAGCTTGGAATTCAATGTTTATATGTTGAGGGAACGGCTGGAGAAAATAATGAAGCCCATGCATGGAATATCGTCAAGTGCAATGGAAAGTATTATCAGATAGACACGACATGGGAGATCCGATTTATGACCAGACAGAAAATCCAGAAACGAATGCGGGAAATAATATTAATTATGATTACTTATGTACTTCAGATGAAAAGATGTACCGCAACCATACGATAAAAAGCGGTGACTGATTATCCGGTCTGTGATTCAGACGATCTGAATTATTTTAAACTGAACAATATGTATTATGAAAGTTATGATGCAGCTACATTAATGGAAAAGATGAAAGAAAGTTATCAGAAAAAAGAAGATTCTTTCACCTGTGAATTTTCAAATCCGGATGTATATGCACAGGCGAGAGAGGATATCATCAATAATCTTCTCCCACAGGCATCCCAGGGGCTGGCACAATATTATGGCTTCAGCCGGGTACGGTACAGCTATTCAGAATATACGGAGCATTACAGAATAACAGTCGATTGGCAGTATTTCGAATACACCGGAAACTTAAATTTATAAGATGTCAGGGTCAAAAGGTCTGAAACCACGTGTGCTTGCACACTGGTGGTAGAATGACCTTGAGACCCGCCCCGATATGAGTATAAAAGTGGGGGCGTAAGCACCATGATATGCGAATAGCGGGTAGGATTGTGGGAGTGCGTAGCACGAAACAATCCGTTGGCATCATTGTTGGGGGCTTTTGCCCCCAACATCTTTATAATTATACATTAAAAATAATGTTGAAATATGGTCTCAAGTGTAGTATAATTTTTACAATTTGAGAAAGTGGGCGCTCTGGAACGAAAGACTCCAAGAGTGCCTTTACTATGTCAAAGTATGTAAGAGAAACTGCAGGTGGCAGATTCTCCCTATGCAAAGATAAATTTTTACGAAGGGAAAGGGTGAACAGATGAAAGCGTTTCTTATTTTGGAAGACGGTACTGTGTTTACAGGAACAAGCATTGGTTCGACGAAGGATATGATCAGTGAGATCGTATTTAATACCTCAATGACAGGTTATCTGGAGGTGTTGACGGGCCCTTCTTATGCAGGACAGGCTGTTGTCATGACATATCCGCTGATTGGTAACTATGGTATCACACCGGACATGGAGTCTAGGAAGGCATGGCCTGACGGCTATATTGTGAGAGAACTGTCCCGTATGCCGAGCAATTTCAGATGCGAAGGCACAATTCAGGATTTCCTTAAAGAACAGGATATTCCGGGAATTGCAGGGGGTGGATACACGTGCTCTGACAAAAAAAATCCTGAGAGAAAAAGGAACTATGAACGGTATGATCACGACGAATGAGAATTATAATCTTGATGAGATCTTACCGAAGTTAAAGGCATATACGGTCGGTGATGTCGTATCAAAGGTGACATGTGCCGAAAAATATGTATTGAAGGAAATGGAAAGAAAGTTGCACTTCTTGATCTTGGAGCAAAGAATAATATTGCAAAATCTTTGAACAGGCGTGGATGCGAAGTGACGGTTTATCCGGCACATACACCGGCAGAAGAAATTATTTCTTCTAATCCGGACGGCATCATGCTTTCTAATGGACCTGGAGATCCGGCAGACTGCACATCAATTATTGAGGAAATCAGAAAATTATACAATACAGATATCCCGATTTTTGCTATTTGTCTGGGTCATCAGTTAATGGCTCTGGCTACCGGTGCGACAACGCATAAGCTGAAATACGGACACCGTGGAGGAAATCATCCGGTGAAAGATCTTCAGACCGGACGTGTCTATATTTCATCCCAGAACCATGGTTATGTAGTAGATGATGAGAATGTAGATCCAAAGATTGCAGTTCCGGCATTTAAGAATGTAAATGATGGAACGAATGAGGGACTTGCATATGTAGGAAAGAATATCTTTACGGTGCAGTTCCATCCGGAAGCTTGTCCTAACCGCAGGATTCAGGATACCTGTTCGACAGATTCATTGAGATGATGGGAGGGACGAAATAATGCCAAGAGATAATAGTATTAAGAAAGTATTAGTGATTGGTTCGGGTGATCGTCATCGGGCAGGCAGCGGAGTTTGACTATGCAGGACCCAGGGCGTGCCGTTCTCTGAAAGAAGAAGGAATCGAAGTTGTTCTGCTGAACTCTAATCCGGCTACGATCATGACGGATAAGGATATTGCAGACAGAGTATATATTGAACCTCTGACAGTAGAAGTGGTTGAGCAGTTGATCAAGAAAGAAAAACCGGACAGCGTACTTCCTACTCTGGGAGGACAGGCAGGACTGAACCTTGCCATGGAGCTTGAGGAGGCTGGATTCCTGAAAGAAAATGGGGTTCGTCTGATCGGAACAACTTCTGAGACGATCAAGAAAGCGGAGGATCGTCTTGAGTTTAAAGCAACGATGGAAAGATCGGTGAACCGGTTGCCGCTTCACTGGTTGTTGAAAATGTGGAAGATGGTCTTGCATTTGCAAATGAGATCGGATATCCGGTTGTTCTCCGTCCGGCTTATACACTTGGCGGAAGTGGCGGTGGTATTGCCCATGATCCTCATCAGTTGGTAGAGATCCTTGAGAACGGACTTCGTCTTTCCCGTGTAGGTCAGGTTCCTTGTAGAACGCTGTATTGCAGGATGGAAAGAGATCGAGTATGAGGTAATGCGTGACGGAAATGGAAACTGCATCACAGTATGTAATATGGAGAACATCGACCCGGTGGGTGTGCATACAGGTGACAGTATCGTTGTAGCTCCGTCTCAGACTTTGGGAGATAAGGAGTATCAGATGCTTCGTACCTCCGCACTGAATATCATCAGTGAACTGAATATTACAGGTGGATGTAACGTACAGTATGCTCTTCATCCGGAGACATTTGAATATTGCGTTATCGAGGTAAATCCTCGTGTAAGCCGTTCTTCCGCACTTGCTTCTAAGGCAACAGGATACCCGATCGCCAAAGTTGCGGCAAAGATCGCTTTGGATATAATCTGGATGAGATCCAGAATGCAATCACAAAGAAGACCTACGCAAGTTTCGAGCCAATGCTTGATTATGTAGTTGTAAAGATTCCGCGTCTTCCATTTGATAAGTTTATCAGTGCAAAGAGAACTCTTACGACTCAGATGAAAGCAACCGGAGAGGTTATGAGTATCTGCAATAACTTTGAAGGAGCTTTGATGAAAGCAATCCGTTCACTGGAGCAACATGTAGACAGTCTGATGTCCTATGATTTCACCGGTCTGACAGATGACGAACTCCTGGAGCAACTGGAGATCGTTGATGATATGCGTATGTGGAGAATTGCGGAGGCCTGCAGAAGAGGTGTGGATTATGATGTGATCCACAACATTACAAAGGTTGACAAGTGGTTCATTGATAAATTTGCGATCATCACAGAGATGGAGACAGCACTGAAGACCCAGGAACTCACACCGGAACTTCTGAAAGAAGCTAAGAGAATTGAGTTCCCTGACAATGTGATCGCTGAACTGACAGGAAAGACAGAGCAAGAGATCCATGATATGCGTCATGAAAATGGTATCGTGGCAGCATATAAGATCGTAGATACCTGTGCGGCGGAGTTCGCGGCAGAGACTCCATACTACTATTCCGTTTATGGTAGTGAGAATGAAGTTGAAAAGACAGATGCGAAGAAGAAAGTTCTTGTCCTTGGATCAGGTCCGATCCGTATCGGACAGGGAATCGAGTTTGACTTCTGTTCTGTACATTGTACATGGGCATTTGCAAAAGAAGGATATGAAACGATCATTGTAAATAATAACCCGGAGACAGTAAGTACAGACTTTGATATTGCTGATAAGCTGTATTTTGAGCCGCTGACACCGGAAGATGTAGAGAGTATCGTTGATATTGAGAAGCCGGATGGAGCAGTTGTCCAGTTCGGTGGACAGACAGCGATCAAGCTGACAGAAGCACTGATGAAGATGGGAGTTCCGATCCTTGGAACATCCGCAGAAAATGTAGATAAAGCAGAAGACCGAGAACTCTTTGATGAGATTCTTGAGGAGTGTCAGATCCCACGTCCGACAGGTGGTACTGTATTTACGGCTGAGGAAGCAAAAGAGGTTGCCAACAGACTTGGATATCCGGTTCTGGTTCGTCCTTCCTATGTACTTGGAGGACAGGGAATGCAGATTGCCATCAATGATAATGATATTGATGAGTTTATCGGCATTATCAACCGGATCGCACAGGATCATCCGATCCTTGTTGATAAATATCTTCAAGGAAAAGAGATCGAGGTCGATGCAGTATGCGATGGTGAGGATATCCTGATTCCTGGTATCATGGAACATATCGAACGTGCAGGTATCCATTCCGGAGACAGTATCTCCGTATATCCGGCACAGAGCCTGACGGACGGTGCAAAGCCAAAGATCGCAGAATATACAAGAAGACTTGCAAAGTCACTGCATGTAAGCGGAATGATCAATATCCAGTTTATTGTATGCGGCGAAGAGGATGTATATGTAATTGAGGTAAATCCGCGTTCCAGCCGTACTGTTCCGTATATCAGTAAGGTAACAGGAATCCCGATTGTACCGCTTGCTACGCAGGCGATCAGCGGAAAGAAGATCAAAGAACTTGGTTATACACCGGGACTTCAGCCGGAGGCAGATTATGTAGCAGTCAAGATGCCGGTATTCTCCTTTGAGAAGATCCGCGGTGCAGATATCAGCCTTGGACCTGAGATGAAGTCGACAGGAGAGTGTCTGGGTATTGCAAAGACATTTGATGAAGCTCTTTATAAAGCATTCCTTGGAGCAGGAATCAAACTTCCAAAATTCAAGAATATGATCATGACAGTTCGTGATGAGGATCATGCAGATGCAGTAGAGATCGGAAGAAGATTTGAAAAGATCGGATACCATATCTTCGCTACAAGCGGAACTGCACGTGCCTTAAATGAAGCGGGAGTGAAAGCAACTCCGGTTCGCAAGATTGAGCAGGAGTCACCGAATCTCATGGATCTGATCCTTGGACATAAGATAGATCTTGTTATTGATACTCCGCCACAGGGAGCAGAACACTCCAAAGATGGATTCGTGATCCGCAGAAATGCGATCGAGACAGGAGTGAATGTCCTGACAGCTATCGATACAGCAAAAGCACTGATCACCAGTCTGGAAAATACAGATATTAAGAAGCTGACACTGATCGATATTGCGACAGTACAGTAAAAGCAGGCAGAGTAAGAGAGAAGAACAGAGTAAGAGAGATGAAATAAGCCATAAAAAATCCCGTTCCTGATGGAGCGGGATTTTTTTTAACATCGGGGAAAATATTCCATATTTTCAATATTGATTTCTGTCAGAAATAATCCATCAGAAGGACAGAAATTTCCGGGAGTTTCATTTCCTTCAAAAATAGAAAGAATACAGTCAGGGGAACGCTTTCCCCTGACCGATTTCCAGTAATGTGCCGACAATGAGCTGTGGCATGGAAGGAAGGAACGCATTTGCCGTAAGGCGAAAGGAAAAGCTGTTCTTTATTCTGTATAAAATCAAGATAAAGCAGTTCTTTTTTTGTCCCTTTCTTTTTCCGTACAGGGGAAAAAGATTGAAAATCATGCTTCCCGATCAGACAGGAAGCAGCCTGCTTCATCAAAGCAAGGTCAGGAGCAGGAAAAAAATGAGCCTGATATCTGGAATGGAATACATCATAAACCGAAGCAGTGCAGACATTGTATTCGTAAGTATAAGCACGGATTCCGAGATCCGCACGGAAACGTCCGGAAACCGGTAAAAGAGAAAGTACTTTGATATCCATGGGAAGATACTGGTTCATCTGCTTTTTCAGTACTTCCGGTGAAAATGGTAAATCTGCTTCAAAAGAACAGACCTGACAGGAAGCGTGTACACCCGGTTCGGTTCTGACGGCCGCATGAAGTATTACAGGCTGTCCGAGCAGTCGCGTAAGAACCTGCTCCAGTTTATAACTGACAGTTTTTACTGATTTTTCATTTTTGTCCATCCGAGGTAACGGGTTGTCATATTGAAGAGTCATTTTAAAATTATTCATGGTAAAATCCTCAGTGATTCATAAGAATGTTTGTATCAGAAAATTAATATTTTCAGACGTACTTATTTTAATAAAAATACCAGAAAAGTACAGAGTACAATGCAGATTTTTCTGAGCTATATTGTCTGGCCAGGCACTGTCAGCAGTAATGAGTATTTTGCCCGAAGGGAACCGGAACAATCACATGACAAGCAGAGAAAAGAATGATATGATAAAAGCTGTCAGAAATTATGAGGTGAACGAAAATGAATGAAATGAAAAAAGAAATAAAAAAGGAACAAGAAATAGAAAATAAAATAAAAAAAGAACATGAAATGGAACGGGAAATAGAAAGAACCGTATCGGATTCGCGGGTAGAGACAGTCCATATGGTACGCCCGAACCATATGAATGCAGCAGGCAGATTGTTCGGAGGACAACTGATGCAGTGGCTGGACGAAGTTGCGGGACTTGTAGCAAAACGCCATATCAGAGGAAATGTCATTACGGCTTCTGTTGACAACCTCAGATTCATTCATGGTGCATATCAGGGAGAAATGGTTGTCATCATTGGAAAAGCAACCTATGTCGGAAATTCTTCTATGGAAGTGCGGGTGGATACTTATGTGGAGCATCTTTCAGACGGAATGCGTTATCCAATTAATCGAGCTTATTTTTACAATGGTAGGACTGGATGAGAAGGATAAACCATGCAGAATACCAAGGCTCACTATCAAGTCAGAAGAAGAAAAAGCAGAATGGGAAGCAGCGGAAAAGAGAAGAGAAATGAGGATGCACAGGCGGAAGGAAGGTTTTGAAAAGAGAATTGTTGAGGTGATACGCAGTGAAGCAACAAAAATTATTAAGTCTGATTCGTCAGGCCATTGAGGAGTATCATATGCTGGAAGACGGAGACAGAGTTGCTGTGGGAGTCTCAGGAGGAAAGGATTCTCTGACATTACTTTATGCGATGAGGCAAGAAGTTGCAGAGATTTTATCCGAAAAACTTTGAATTATCTGCGATTACATGCAATGTGGGATTTGAGGGAATGGATTTTACCGGTGTTTCAGATTTCTGCGACAGTCTGAAAATCCCATATGAGCAGGTGGACACAAAGATTGCCGAGATTGTCTTTCAGGAAAATCCGGAGATAAGACCCTGCTCTCTGTGTGCGAAGCTGAGAAAAGGTGCCATGTATAAACAGTTAGCTGAGCTTGGAATCAATAAAATAGCCTATGCACATAACAAAGATGATTTCATAGAGACCGCTCTCATGTCTCTGATCTATGAGGGAAGATTTTATGCATTTCCACCGATGACGGTTCTGCCTGAAGCCGGAGTAACGGTGATTCGTCCGATGATGTATGTTCCGGAAAAAGGAGTTGCCAATTTTGTAGTGGAACAGGGAATCCAGATTGTGAAAAATGCATGCCCGGTAGATGGATCGACAAAAAGAGAATATGCCAGGCAGCTTATGGAGCAGATTAACAGGGAGACACCTGGGGCAAAGGACAGGATGATGCATGCGATTGTGAATGGAAGATTTTCGGATTGGCCGGGATAAATTTGTAGTTGTTGGAATGATACGCTTGTAAAGCAAAAGACTTCTTTATGGCGAAGCGGACGCGGAAAGCAGAGATATTCCTTCGCGGTGCAGGCCGCTTTACCTCAGCCCGTTGACCGTTTGTAACTCGAAAGTGGAAATCTTCGTGCAAAGGCACTCAATTTACTTTCTCTAACAAACGCTGCAAAGTGTCTTCGGAACGCTCCTGCTAATGCACCTGCTCAGGAACACTCTGCTTTCCGCTGACCATCTCGATAAGAAGTTTTTAGCTCCACAGCGTATTCACTCAACAATGCAAATTTAAAAAGAATAGAAAAAAGCCGGATGGCTATTGACTAAGATATTCGATCGTAAATGATGTCGGGGGCAAAAGCCCCCGACTTTGATGCCTACGGATTGCTCCGTGCTACGCACTCCCACAATCCTGCTTCCAATATTCGCATATCGTGGGATTATCATCCCACTTTTATGCTCATATCGGGACAGGCCTCTAAGGTCTTTCACCCACCTATGAGCAAGCTCATGTGGGCTTAGACCTTTGACCCTGGCATCTAGTAAATATTAGACAGTAGATATGATATTTACTATTTGACAAATCCTTTATCCTGGTCGATAGCCATCCGGCTCTTTATTTCTTATTGGAATTTCGTGTTTGTTGGGAGAAACTGTTTTGGCATGAGGGAAAATTTTCTGATTTGAAAAGCCTAATATCCGCCCTTGCTGTTGCGTGAGCAGTGCATTGACAAGGAGCGTTCCGAAGACACTTTGCCCAACTTGTTAAGGAACGTAAACAGGAGTGCCCTCTGCACGAGTGTTTCCACGTTCCTGTTACAAGTTGTCAACGGGCTGAGGTAAAGCGGGCCTGCACTGCGATGCAACAGCAAGGGCGGATATGAACGTTTTTTCATCAGATACTTTCTGACTGCCGAAACATTTTCACTCCAACAACTACAAATTTCACCCAAGATGTTTTCTGAATACAGCTCTGGTCATTTCCATCATCCGGTCGATCTGAGCTTGCTCTTCTGGGGACTTTCCCTCTTTTAGAACTTCCAGGATCAGAGAAACTTCTTCAGGAGTAAAGCGAAGCCCTTTTCTATTGGCATTGGTGATCAGACTGAGCATGACCGGGGCGAGATTGCGTCCGGTCTTGCCCTGGGTCTGTTGTGCTGCCAGTCTGATCAGTTCCAGCTTGGCTGGGTCGATTGATTTCATTGCAGGATGGTTCATCCATTGTTCCATTTGTTAAATCTCCTTTCTGATTTAGCGGTTGAGAAATATCGGCTGACGCAGTGGAAGGGGTCAGTGCATGTGCAAAAAGTTCATTACAGGTATTGAAAGTGTTGCGTTGTTCAGGGGTAAGCAGATTCATAAGAAAACTGAGAGGAGAGTCCCGGGTGTTTTCAAAGGATGGTTCCGGTGGAGGCGGATCTGAAGATTCATTTCGGAACTTGTTTTTAAATTCGTTTGCAGATTCATTTTCAAATCCATTTTCGAACCTGTTTTCAAATTCATTTTCAGAATTATTTCTGAATCCCCAATTTCCAGAGTCGGGAGAGAAATCCTGAAATAACTGCACCATAGACAGCATTTCTTTCATGTTTTTCAGATTTTCACTCATCTGACGCTCAGATTCAGTCAGATAAGGGGCGAGTACCTCAAGAATTTCTTCATAAGAAAAGGAAGCGGATAAGGAATGTGCTTTTTAAAGGTGATTCTGAGAAAGTATACCCGGAAGAAAATAGTTCCAAAGTTCTCTGAAGCTCCGAAAATTTAATCCATGTAGCAAGCATACGTTGCTGAGAAAAGGAAAAAAAAGGGAGCAGGAGTTTCAGAATACGAAACTGCACCGGGGTTGTGAGTTCATCAAGAAGCGTCATGGGAGAAGGTTTATCCATAAAAAAAAGTTCCTGACTGCGGCGTTGTAAATATATATGCGTAGCTTTCTGAAAAAATGTTCATACTATAATAAGAAAGAACAAAATAAAAAGAAAAGAGGAAAAACAGATGTCAGGAAAACTGATCATTGAAGGAAATGCAGTCTATGAACTGGATGAAGAATGTATGCTCAGAAAAAGACTGGATCAGACAGATGAAGAAGAAAAGCGAGAAGCAGAAGGCTGGGTGGTCGGTAAATATCCGAAGGAAGATACAAAAAAAGTAAACTAACAGAACGCAGAGATACAAAGTGTGATTCGAAGGAAGTGTATGTGATAAAAGAAAGAGGGGTGAAGAAGTCCCCTCTTGCAAAAGTAATACTTATGATGAAAAAAGCAGAAATGTTTCAGAAAATCAAAAGAATCAGCATCCGCAACCGCTGTTGCATCCGCATCCATTACCACAACCGTTGTTGAGACCAAGTCCGTTGCCGCATCCACCGCAGCAGATAAGAAGCAGGATGATCCACAGACAACTGTTATCGCCGCCACAACCATTGTTGCATCCAAATCCATTGCCGCATCCGCCACAGCAGATGAGAAGAAGAATGATCCATAAGCAGGAATTCATTCCGTTACCACATCCGTTACCACATCCGTTG
>VOFI01003583.1_pt1 | contig 40987 bp, 77 predicted proteins | sample 5384131 | NCBI WGS metagenome assembly VOFI01 (sample SAMN12384728, study PRJNA508395) | human gut metagenome | isolation source: healthy gut H | host: Homo sapiens | reverse complement strand
TTACAGCCGTACATGATGGAGACCCAAGCCTTCAGCTTGCCCTCCCGCCGGACCGGCAGACCCTCGGCAATGGAGCCCTCTCCGGGAACTGCCACAGGTGGTGGGTGGAAAAGACCCCGTCTACATGGGGAAAGCTCTTGCGAAGCCGGGCTTCCACCTCCGGCTGGCCCGCCATACAGCCACAGAGGAAAATCTTCTGATCCGGATGGCGGCGCTTGGTGTGGGTGAGGGCCCCCAGATTGCCGAATACCCAGCTGCTCCGCATGCTCCCGAATGGCGCAGGTATTCATCACCACCAGGTCCGCCCCTTCGGGCCCCTGGCCAAACTCGTAGCCGCAGGCGGTGAGCGACCCCGAATCCGCTCGGGAGTCCGCCTCATTCTGCTGGCGGCCGTAGGTCTCCACATAGGCCAGGGGCCTTCTGCCCCGGCCATGCCAATAGGCCTGCACCTGGTCGCACAGGGCCAGCTGGGTCTCCACCTGATCCTGGGGATTACTGTCGTGTTCCGATTCAATGGGGCTACCTCCGATGCATCAAAAATCATGTCTTCTGAATATTGTATTTTACCATTTTTTTCCAGCCCTTTTTCAAGGCTTTTGCTACAAATTTCTACAAATTGCAATCCGGAGATCACCACCTCCTTCCTCCGGAGCCGGTTGTTGCCAATTCCCCTAACAGTTTCTGGCAGGAAACCAGGTCGCGCCTGATTTCCTGCCAGATGTTCCCCTTCCTTGGAGCATTCCTACCCATCAGCCTGCCAGCAGAGCGGTGGTCTCCGCCACATGCTGCAGCACCAGAGACGCGCCAAAGAGCACCACACAGGTGAGCAGCCCCAGCAGGGTCATGATGATATAGGCCTGTCTTTTTGGTCATCGCATCCGCCTCCTATCCCTCCGCCGCTTTCAAGGTCCAGACGTTCTGAACTTCCACGTCATTCATCACGCTGGTGTCAAAATCCTCCGGCGCAATGGTGCCCTCATACCAGCTGCAGCTGTCGAAATAAGCCTGAATGTCCTGGTTTTGGAATCGGCGGCCATGGCGGGCAAAGATCTCATTGCGCGCCAGCACCAGCTCCCAACGGGAGAGCGCGGCGTAATCCTCCCAGGTGAGATATTCTGTGCTTTGCTGTTGGGCAATATGTAACCAGTGACTGCAAACTCCCCATCGGATGCCGGGGGATCTGTCGCGGGCGGCGCCGTGTCCACCGCCGGTTCCTCCGGTTGGGGCTCGGTGGGCGGCTCCGTGGCTGGCTCCGTCTCCGGTTCTGTGGCCGGTTCTGTAGCTTCGGTGGCAGGCTGGGTGGGCGGTTCTGTCGCAGGTTGGGTGGGAGGCTCTGTCATCGACATGGTTGGGGGCCGTCGGCTCCGCAGGCGCTTCCGCCAGCAGCTGCGTTCCCGGCGCTTCCTGCCGCCCCGGTCCAATCAGGTCCCATAGGACAGACCAATGCCTGTCAAAAGACCCACAGAAAAAATCAACGCAAAAGCCAGCCCCTGTACCACCGCCCGTTCGCCCCGCCTTGCCAGAGCCGGCCGGCGTCCCCATACAGACTGCCGCTTGGCTTGTCCATAGTGGTTCCTCGCTTTCCTTTGTTGATGCTATAAGGAACTTCATTGTATAATTTTGGCAAGAAAACATCAATCGTATTCCGTCGGACTTGCTGCTCCGTTCAAGATTTTTATCCACCGCAGCCTCGCCTGTCCGCCCAGCGTGGAGTGGGCGTTTGCGTTCTATCCCTGGCGCCCCCGGCCGTTTCCCCAGTCCCACGTTCCACCGGCCACCGGAGCGGGCAACCGGCTTACTTTCTTATGCAAAATTTGGGAAATAATCGGCTGTTGCTTTACTTTTTCCTTTTTTTTCTGGTACAATGCAGGAAAACACAGGTGAGGTTGCAAGATGCTGGAAAAATTGCAGGCAGTTGCCAGCCGGTACGAAGAGCTGTGCGCCAAGGCGGAGCAGCCGGATTTTTACGCCGACCCGGCCCGGGCTGCCAAGCTATTGAAGGAAAAAACGAACTGGAACCCATTGTAGAAGCTTACGCCGCCCTCCGGCAGTCCCAGGAGGACCAAAAGGAGGCCCGGGAGCTGCTGGCCGGGGAGACCGACCCGGAGATGAAGGAGCTCTGTCAGGAGCAGTTTCAAACCGCCAAAGAAACGGAGGCCCAGCTGGAACAGGAGTTAAAGCTCCTGCTGCTGCCCAAGGATCCCAACGACGAGAAAAAACGTCATTGTGGAAATCCGCGGGGGCGTAGGCGGTGAGGAGAGCGCCCTCTTTGCCCACAGCCTGTTTCGCATGTACTGATGTACGCCGCCGCCGCCCGGGCTGGACCGTGGAGCTGCTTAACTATAATGACACTGAGCTGGGCGGCGTCAAAGAAGCGGATTTCTTGATCAACGGCCGGGGCGCCTGGTCCCGGATGAAATATGAAAGCAGGGTCCACCGGGTCCAGCGCGTCCCGGAGACCGAATCCGGCGGCCGGGTCCACACCTCCACCGCCACCGTGGCGGTACTGCCAGAGATGGAAGAGGTGGATGTGGAAATCCGTCCGGAAGACATTGAAATGCAGGTCTACCGCGCCTCCGGCGCCGGTGGGCAGCATGTCAATAAGACCTCCTCCGCCGTGCGGCTCATCCATAAGCCGACGGGCATCGTCGTCGCCTGCCAGGAGGAGCGCAGCCAGGTCCAGAACCGGGAAAAATGTATGCGCATGCTGGCCTCTAAGCTCTATGAGATGGAAGAGGCCCGGGTGACCGGCGAGGTCTCCGGCATGCGCAAAAAGCCAGGTGGGCACCGGTATGCGGAACGAGCGCATCCGCACCTACAACTTCCCCCAGGGCCGGGTCACCGACCATCGGATTGGCCTGACCCTGTATAAAATTGACTCCGTGATGAACGGCGGCCTGGACGAACTGATGGACGCCCTGGCCACAGCCGATCAGGCGGAGAAGCTGAAAAAACAGTCAAAGCTGAGGAACACAACCATATGAACACCATACTCCTTGACGCCCAGGACCCCAAGACGCCGACGTTCGCTGCGGATCTCATCCGCCGGGGGCCGGCTGGTGGCCATTCCCCACCGAGACCGTCTATGGCCTGGGCGCCGACGGGCTGAACCCGGAGGCCGTGGCCAAAATTTTTGAGGCCAAGGGCCGCCCTGGGGACAACCCACTGATTTTGCATGTCACAGGCCCGGAGCAAATGCCCCGGTTCTGCCACCATATCCCGGAAGGCGCGCCTTACCTCCTGGCGGAGCGATTTTGGCCGGGACCACTCACCATGGTCCTGCCTGCCAATCCCTGCGTCCCAAAACGGACCACCGGCGGCTTGTCCACCGTGGCCATTCGCTGCCCCAAACGGAGGTCACCCGAAAGATCATTCGCCTGGCCGGCGTCCCCCGTTGCCGCGCCCTCGGCCAATCTCTCCCGGCAAGCCCTCCACCACCACCGCCCAGCATGTCCTGCACGACCACAACGGGCGCATTGACGCCATTGTGGATGGGGGTCCCTGCGCAGTCGGCGTGGAATCCACCATCGTGGACCTGACAGAATCCCGTCCCCGGCTCCTCCGCCCCGGCGGCGTCACGCCGGAGGAACTGACTGCGGTTTTGGGGACCTGGCGGTGGACCGAGCGGTGACGGCCCCCGTGAGCGGGGACGCCATCGTCAAAGCGCCGGGGATGAAATACCGCCACTATGCGCCCCAGGAGCCGGTGATCATCGTCTCTGGCCCCCGGGAGAAGGCCGCGGCCTATATTCGCGCCCACTTTACCCCCGGCGACCGGGTGCTCTGCTTTGAAGAGGAGCTTCCTCTCTACACCGGCTGCGCCCCCTTGGCTTACGGCCGGGAGGCAGAGCCTTCCAGCCTGTCGGCGGGGCTGTTTGCCGCCCTGCGGATCCTGGATGACCCAACCATTGGCCGGGTCTATGCCCGGTGCCCTGAGGGAGGCGGGGATTGCCTACGCCGTGCAAAACCGCCTGAAAAAGGCCGCCGCTTTTCACATCATTGACGCGGGAGGCGGAGCCATGATCCTGGGCATCACCGGCGGCTCCGGCTGTGGGAAGACCACCGCTTTGAGGCTGTGCGGGACCTGGGCGGCCTGGTGCTGGACTGCGACGCCATTTATCACGATCTCCTGAGCCGCTCCCCATCGTTGCTGGCGGCCATTGACCGCCGCTTTCCCGGCGTGGTATCTCAATCCGGCCTGGACCGGAAGAAACTGGTCGGCTGGTGTTCTCGGATGCGGAGGCCCTGCAAGACCTGAACCGCATTGCCCACGGGGCGGTGAAGGCCGAGGTCTTGGCGCGGCTGACCGCTCATCCACCACCCCTGGCCGCCATTGACGCCATTGCCCTCTTTGAAGGGGGCCTGGCGGAGCTCTGTCAATACACCGTAGCTGTCACCGCCCCCGGGGAAGACCGAATCACCCGGCTCATGAGCCGGGAAGGCATCTCCCGGACTACGCCGAAGCCCGGCTCCGGGCCCAGCACGACGGCAGCTACTTTCAACGCCTTTGCGACTTCACCCTGGAAAACAATGGCGCCAAGGATGCATTCTACCAAACCGCCAGGACGCTGATTCTGCAGCTCCTGGGCTCCGCGCCAGACTGCGAGGGGCGCGTTTGATCATACGAATCCCAAACCAACCATATTTAAGGAGGACCATCATGAGTAACGAAACCCTGCGCGAAACCCTTCTGTTCCAGCCCAAGCACGGCTATGAGCGCCTGACCCCGGCCCAGAAAGAGGAAATGGAGTCCTACTGCAAAGACTATGCAGCGTTCATGGACGCGGCCAAAACCGAGCGGGAAGCTGTGACCTACACCGTCGCAGCCGCCGAGAAGGCCGGCTTCCGCCCCTCACCCCCGGCATGACCCTGAAGGCCGGAGACAAAGTCTACCGGAACAACCGGGGTAAGAGCATCCTGCTGGCCATCATTGGCGAAGAGAGCCTGAACGCCGGCATGAACATCTGCGCCGCTCACATCGACAGCCCCCGGCTGGACATCAAGCCCAATCCCCTGTATGAGGACTCCGAAATTGCCTATCTGAAGACCCATTATTACGGCGGCATCAAGAAGTATCAGTGGACCACCGTTCCCCTGGCTCTGCACGGCGTGGTTTACAAGAAAAAACGGCGAGGTCATCACCGTCACCATTGGCGAAAAAGACACCGACCCTGTGCTGTGCGTGTCTGACCTGCTGATTCACCTGTCCGGTGATCAGATGAAGAAGACGCTGGCCGAGGGCATCGCCGGTGAGCAGCTGAACGTCATCATGGGCACCATTCCTCTGCCCGATGACGACGGCGCAGACCGGGTGAAGCTGGCCGTTCTGAACCTGCTCCACGAGACCTACGGCATCATCGAAGAGGACTTCCTCTCTGCCGAGCTCACCATCGTCCCCGCCGGCAAGTGCCGGGAGGTGGGCCTGGACCGGAGCCTCCTGGGCGCTTACGGCCATGACGACCGGGTCTGCTCCTATGCCGCCCTGGCCCCCCCTGCTGGCCATGGGCACCCCCGAAGGCCGCTGTCTGCGTCCTGGCCGACAAGGAAGAGATCGGCTCTGTGGGTGTGTCCGGCATGCAGTCCTACTGCTTCGAGACCTTCGTGCGGGATCTGTGCGACGCCCAGGGCGCCAGCCTGGACCGCTGCTTCGAAAACGCCTTCTGCCTGTCTGCCGACGTGACCAATGCCTTCGACCCCAACTTTGCCGAGACCTGCGACAAGCGGAACAATTCCCGCCTGAACTACGGCGTGGGCATCTGCAAGTACACCGGCTCCCGGGGCAAGGGCGGCGCCTCTGACGCCTCTGCCGAGGCCATGGGCTATGTCCGCTCCCTCTTCGAAAACGCCGGCGTCATGTGGCAGTCTGCCACCCTGGGCAAGGTAGACCAGGGCGGCGGCGGCACCGTAGCCGCTTACATGGCCAACCGGAACATCGTCACCGTGGACGCAGGCGTCCCCGTCCTGTGCATGCATGCTCCCCTGGGAGCTGGTCAGCAAGTTCGACTGCTACATGACCATGAAGGCTATGACCGCCGTGTACGCCGGGAAGTAAGAACTCTGCGGCCCGACGGAACGAACCGCCTTCGGAAGAGCAGCTTTGCATTCTAACAAAAATCGGCCATTCCCTTTGGGGTGGCCGATTTTTGAATGCGCTGCAGGAGTCTCTGGAAGGCGAGACGGACTCTATCAGTCGGAATCTTCCGGTATGGTATGCAATCCCTCTGAAATCAGGGTGAGCATCGGCACCTCCGGCCCATTGAACAGGCGAAAGCCGCCGGGATTGTTGCCCAGGCCCCGGCTCACCACAAGCGTGGCGCCCTGAACCTGGTAGACCCCGGCGTCATATCGGGGGAAGAGTCCCCGGTCGGTGTCAGGCCAGGCCCCCAATCAGAGGCAGACGCACCAATCCACCGTGACCGTGGCCCGAGAGGACCAGGTTTGCACCCAGAGGTCCCCAAACCTGCGGCTCTGTATTCCGATGATAAAGAAGGACGGTATATTGGCCCTGAGGCATGCCGGCAAAGACGGATTCCGGTGTTGGCCGGTCCGCTGGACCATTGGGATCCTGGATGCCAACCAGAACAATGGATGCACCCTGACGCTCCAGGGTGACCCAGTGGTTATCCAGCAGGGTCACACCGGCCTCTTCCATTTGAGCCCAAACCTCCCGCCGGTTTTCTACGGTCCACTCGTGGTTTCCGGATACATAATAGACCGGCGCAGTCCGGCACAGGGCCCGAATCGCCGGGAGCACCTGCTCCAGCTGGGTGCCCTGGTCAAACAGATCGCCGGATATGGCGATGAGGTCTGCTCCAGTGGCCGCTTGGGCCAGAGCCTGTCCGCCATCATCCAGAAATGCGCCGTGCAGGTCCGTGATCAGGGCAATTTTCAAACCGGAGAAGGCCTCCGGCAGGCCAGGACAGCGCACCGTATACGCCGTCACCTGAATGTGTCCCGCGCCCAGCAGGTCCAATACCACAGCCAAAGCCGCAGCGGTCAGAGCGCCCTGCGCCATTGTTTCCAGCTTCCCATACAAATCCCTCCGCTTTCAGTATAGTCCACCAGGGACGGAAAACGGAGGGGAATTTGGTCTATGAAGAAAAATCAGTCAGGCGCTATGCCGGATCCTCCTGGGAGGGGGGAATCTTGGACGCCGTCGGTGGTGATGGAGATGCCCCGCTTTTCCAGGCGGTGATTGACATTGAGCCGAAGCAGAGAGTATACCACAGAGGTCAAAGGGATGAAGAACAGCATCCCCACAATGCCAAAGAGCTTGCCGCCCACGAAGACAGAGACCAGAATCCAAATGGCGGGAAGACCCACAGAGCTGCCCACCACCTTGGGGTAAATCAACTGCCCCCCCTCCAGCTGCTGCAGCACCAGGAAGGTGATGAGGAACACCAGGGCCTGCATGGGACTGACGATGACAATGAGCGCATCCCCACCACACAGCCCAGGAAAGCGCCCACATAGGGAATGAGGGCCATAAACGCAATGAACACGCTGATGACCAGGGAGTAAGGCAGCCGCAGGATGCTCATGACGAGGAAGAACATGACTCCCAAAATGACGGCCTCTACGCACTGGCCGGAGATGAAGCTGGAAAAGGTCTGGTTGGTGAGGGAGGCAACTTCCGAGACCTTGTCGGCGTATTTCCTGCCCACATAGGCATACAGCAGACGGCGCACCTGGCTGAGAAGCTTTTTTATTGGAGAGAATATAGATGGAAATCACAAAACCGGTGATGGCAACGGTGAGGACCGAGGTTACCGTGGAGACAGCCGTGAGGGAAGTCTGATGATCTGGGCGTAATTCTCCCCACACCTTGGTGAGCAAGGGTCCCAGGTCGAAGTTAGAGAACAGCTGCTCCAGCTGCTGGGTGTTGATGTTATGGGACTTGCAGGAAATCAGCCATCAGGTGAGAATCTTGGGCCATGCGGCGCCTGGTTTGCAGCCGGAAAAAGAGCTTCTCCAATCCCCGCAGAGCCAGGATCGCGCCCACAATCAAGGGCTCCAGCAAATTCGTCATGACACTCAGATGATTGAGGGCATAAAGTCCCACAGCAAAGGCAATGAGTCCCATGGCTTGGGTATATCTGGTTTTTGGCTTTTTGGGCAGCATCCTGCGTCCTCGCTTTCCGGACCAACGCGGTCCATCTCTGTTTTTTTCATTATAGCACAAAACCCGGAATTCGGGCAGGGCTTGTCAGAAAAATTTATAAATTATTCATCCGCTTCCTCCCGCAAGCAAAGAAATAACTCCTCCGAAACATTTGACAAACCGTATGATACTTGATACAATCAACTCGGTTCCGACAGGAACCGGGCGCTGCCAGACGCGCAGGCGGTTTCCCCTTCTCGGGGGTGACACTTCTTGCCCCCTGTCCTCCAAGGGAAGGGGGTGTGCCATATGGTTACTTATGGGGAATTCTTTCAATTCTGCATGGTGGTCATCAGCATCATCGGCCTGGTTTACCAGATGACGAAAAACAAGAAGTAACCGCCCAGCCACCCAGCTAACGGTTACTTCTTGTAACTAACCAAGGGGGCTAACCGTCTACCGGCGCCGCCCTTTCTGTCTTTATTATATCCATGCGGTGGCGCCATGTCAAGAGCCAGAATCCAGGGCCATGGGGCCCCATGAAATTCGATGAATTTATAGAAGACCCTTCCAGATGCAAACGGCCTAGTGAAAATTACGTACTGTATGCAATGTTTGGATGCGCAGACGCCGGAGACAGCAGTTCCAGAAGCAGCTCCCCTACAACCACAGCATCTTCGACGGTGAGGTAATGGCTGGCGCTGCTGTCCAGCAGCAAGCGTCCGAAAGGGGCAAACTCCTCGTCGGCAAACCATATCTGTAGTAGGACTGGATACATGGGGAGAAACGGCAGTTCGCAGCAATAATCGGCGTTGGACAGGACCTGCGTCCCACCCAGTGCCTGGCACCGCTGATGCAAGACGTCTGGAGGTAGCTTACCGATGGAGGTTTGCATTTGGAGCTCCACCTTTCGATCAAACCCACCGCCTCGAACCATGCCGTCTTTTTGCTGGGAAAAGTTCATCCACTTCCCTGTCCGTGGCGTGCCGTCTGCAAGATCCAGGTAGTGCAAAAACGGCTAAGGTGTGCCAATCATGCAATTGGGGCGTCATGTGATATTCCGGGTATTGGACCCGGATGTGCATGCCCAGGGTATCCAGGAGAAAATGTCGTTCCGTCAAAGGGAACCCGGGCTTTTTCTGCAATATCCTCCGGTGTACGGCCAGCCAAACGGGCAATAGCTGCGTTTTTCATTTCGTCAAACATCCGATGTGCTTGTTGGATCATGGTGCGTTCTCCCCGGCTGATCTAAATTTGGAGCGGATCACACAGACGTTGCGCCCATCTCCAACAGTGTGAGAATACCCCATGGAATGGACCAAGTCAACCGGAAGTTCTCTCCCAGCGCAGAAAATATGCTTCCAGCAGCTCCAGGTGAGTGCTGAAAGCGAAATGTTCATTTCAAGACGTACCCCATGCACCTGGCGAAGGCACTCTTCCTTTATGCGGCAAAGATCCAACATGTTTTCAATAAAGATTCCATACCCGGTTGTAGGGTCATTCACCAGCACATGGGTGACGGCTCCAACGAGGCGACCGTCTTGTAGAATGGGGGACCCAGACATCCCCTGGACAATGCCGCCGGTCACCTCCAGCAGCTCCGGGTCGGTCACATGCAAAGCAGGAGATTCCGCCCGCAGGCCTTTCGGGATAGAGCTTCAGAATCTCCACAGAATATTCCCGAACCTCTGTCCCGGAGACATTGACAGAATGACAGCAGGTCCGGTATGAATTTCATCCGCCTCTGCCACTGGTAAGGGAATGCCACTCCAACCGGCAGGCGCTGTGCCGAAAACACCGCAGCGGGTGTTTTTTTTCCAACGTTCCCAATACGGCGTCTTTTGAAAGGCCCCTGGAGCTGGCCTGGCGCACCGACCCGGCCCTTTTTGACAGAAACAACCTCCGCCTCCAGGGCAGTTCCCGCTTCCAATGGGGAGCAAATTCCCATGGGGGATCACTGACTCCATGCCCCAAGGCCCCAAATGTGCCGCTCTCGGGATCATAATACGTGACAGTCCCAACACCGGCAATGCCTTCCCGCACATAGATCCCCAATCTCCGCTGGCCGTCTCGCTCCACCGGTGTCATGGTGAGATTCCGTTCCTCCCCATCCCGCAGGATGGTGAGAACCATGGCGCCCTTGCTTCGGTCTAACGCTTCCTGGAGGGAAGCGGCGCCATGCACCGGCTGGCCGTCTACTTTTATAATGATGTCTCCCTCCTGCAGTCCGGCGTCCCGGGCATTGCTACCCAGGTCGGGATCCAGCTCTGCCACCGCCAGGCCTGCCGCTTCCAGCTCCAGCCCCACGGCCCGGCCCACAGGGATGAGTACATCGGCTGCCCAGGTCGGTATGCAGAGCAGAACCCATAATAGCACCGCCAGGGCGGCGCGAAAACCAAATTTTTTCATATTCTCCACCCTTTCATTGCGTTTGCATCCGCAATATCTAATATGTCGAAAACCAGGCAATTCAGTCGGTGGGGAAACTAGAAAAAAACATGCTCCTTTCCTGAGTGTTCGAAAGAAAACTGCCGCCAGCGTAAACCGGCGGCAGCGAATCTTCCAGAAAAAGGGCGGTCAGAAAAAAATTGGAAATTAGACGCTGGTCAGTTGATCAAAATAGGTACTGACCGGCAACCACGCCTCCAATGCATCCCGAACCTGACCGGCCAGGTCCGGAGAAAACAGCGCCGGGCCTGCCGGCACCTCTGCAACTGCCTCCAGGTCGCTTTTCCAGTTGTAGTAAGGGACCAATTCTGGATCCGGGCAGGGCTTCGGCCGCCGGTACTGTGCCGCCGTCAGCCGCAGTCCGGAGTCGGCCTGGGCCTTTTTCAGCAGCGCCGGGAAGCAGTCGGGCCGGGCGGCCAGATCCCGGCGAAATCGCTCCATGGCATCGGGGCGGGGCTGCCACAGGAGGAACCCGTAGCTGGCTCCCTCCGGACGCAGCTCAAAGAAGAGCGCAGGGTGCTGCCCCCAAATCTCGACATGACGGCGGATACAGAACCATAAGCTCTCCTTATATGGAGTCGCCGGGTGCATACGGGCATCCCGGTAGATTCGGGAGACTTTCAGCTCCAGACCGGGAACCTCCTGAAAGGGCTGGAACACTTCATTTCCCAGGGCTTTCATGGGTTCGTATAGATATTGTGTATACTCATGTTTATGGGCCAAAACCAGTCCCGCTCGTTGTTCATCCGAATGCCCCAGAGAAAATCCATGGTCTCTGGGGAGAATCCATGAAACATACAATCTCCCTTCCGCCCTACGCGCAGGACCTCAGTTGTATTTCCTGGCGCAATTATAATGTGTCCGGCGAGAAAAAGCAAGTCATGTCGATTTCAAATTGGGAGACTGGTAGCCCTTCTTTCAGACAGGCTTGCACCTAACTGGAATTTTGGCCCGCAGCAACTCCAGGCGGTTTAGAGCGTCATAAAGGGTTTCATCTCTCTTGGCAAAATGCAGACGAACCAGGTGATTCACCGGCTCCCGGAAAAAGCTGGAGCCAGGTACTGCGCCTACGCCGACCTCCCCTGGCCAAATCCTCGCAAAATTGGAGGTCGCTGTCATAGCCAAACTCGGAGATGTCCAGAAGGACGTAGTAGGCGCCTTCCGGGCGATTGTGAGGAATGCGCAGATCGTCCAGACCCTTTAGAGCAGCCCTTCTTATGGGTGTATTTTGCCGCCAGATCCTCATAATAGTCCTGCCCAAACTGCAGGCCGGGAATGACCGCCTCCTGCAGCGGCGCCGCAGCGCCCACCGTGAGAAAATCGTGAACTTTTTTGGCCCGTTCGACAATCCTGGCAGGGGCAAGGATGTAGCCAAGTCGCCAGCCGGTGATGGAATAGGTCTTGGAGAGGGAGGAGCAGGAGATGGTCCGCTCCCACATTCCCGGCAACGTGGCAAAGTAGGTGTGCCGGTGTGGTGCGTAGACAATGTGCTCATACACCTCGTCGGTGATCACAAACGTATCGTATTTCCGGGCCAAGTCTGCAATGAATTCCAGCTCCTCCCGGGTGAACACCCGGCCGCAGGGATTGGATGGGTTGCAGAGAATCAGCGCCTTGGGGTGCTGGCGGAAGGCATCCTCCAACACCTCCGGGTCAAAACGGTAGTCCGGTGGCATCAATGGCACATAGATCGGCTCTGCGCCAGAGAGGATGGTGTCTGCTCCGTAGTTTTCATAAAATGGTGAGAATACAATCACCTTGTCACTGGGGTTGGTCACAGTCATCATGGCGGCCATCATGGCCTCGGTACTGCCGCAGGTGACCACGACCTCGCGGTCAGGATCGATGGAGTGGCCCATGAAGCGGGACTGCTTAGCAACCAGCGCTTCCCGAAAATTTTGTGCCCCCAGGTGATGGAGTACTGATGGAAGTCTTCATTCGCCACCTCGGTCAAACGGTCCAGGATTGCACGGGGAGGATCAAAGTCCGGGAAGCCCTGGGACAAATTGACCGCACCGTACTGCAGGGAGATTCTTGTCATTCTTCTAATGACCGAATCTGTAAAGGCATCGGTTCGTTTTGAAAGCTGGGGCATAGTAATTCCCTCCGGTTATGTTCTGTCATGGAGCTTGCGCTCATCCACGATTCTTTTCGACTTATGTTCCGAGCGGGTGTTCAGCCCGCCGTCCGGATGCACGACAACTTGGTACGGCTTCACGCCGATCCGGGCCTTGAGGGCGCGGATACCTCGGCAGCTACCTCATCGTCCGTCTTGGTATGATCCCCATTCTTTTCCACTTCTACGGAATACTTACAGGTAAAATCTTTCTTAAAAACACGGGTCAGATATTCTCCGGTGATGCCGGGAATCTCCCTGATCACGGCTTCGATGTCGCTGGGGAACACGTTGACGGCGGAAACAATGAACATGTCGTCCTTGCGCCCGTTAATATGGATCCTACCGTGGGTTCTGCCGCAGGAGCAAGGCGTGTTGTCAATCCAGCCGATGTCTCCGGTGCGGAACCGGATGAGCGGACGGGCATGCTTGCGCAAGGTGGTAAAGACCAGTTCTCCTACCTCACCGGGTTTCAGAACTTCGCCAGTGTGAATGTCAACGGTCTCCACAAGGATATGGTTTTCAGCGATATGCAATCCGTCCTTGGCCTCGCACATGGCGGCGCAGGCTCCAAAAATATCTGACAGTCCATAAAAAGTCATAGACCTCTGCGCCCCAAAGATCTTCGATGGCTTTTCTGGTCGCATGGATGGAACCGCCAGGCTCTCCGGCCACGATGATCTTTTGAATATTCAAATCCTTCTTCGGATCAATTCCGCTTTTCAAGGCCTTTTCGCCGAGCTGCCAAGCGTAGGATGGGCTGGTCCAGATGATGGTTGGCTGATAGGTTTTCAAAATGAACAGGAGCCTCTCACTGGGCAGTGTGCCGCCCCAGATGCAGAGTGCGCCCAGGTTCTGCGCGCCGATGACGTCGGGACCTCCCACATACAGGGAAAAGTTCAGTGCATGCACATAGCGGTCGTTGGGTCTCATGCCAATCTGCCAAAACCAACGGCTCTCAGTCTCTTGAAACTCATCAAAATCCTGTTTGGTAAACGGACTCATAGTAGGAACCCCTGTGGAGCCGGAGGACGTGGAGATAAACACCACATCCTCTTCGGGAACCGCGGCAAGTTCCCCAAGGAAGGACCCAACGCCTTGGGTGTCACGTTGCGTCTTCTTGTCAATGAACGGGAACTTCTGAATATCAGAAAGGGTTTTGATATCCGACGGCTTCACGCCGGCTTCGTCAAAGGACCGCTTGTAGTACGGCGCATGGTCATAGGCAAACTGTACAATTTCTTTTAGGTCCTTCAGCTGCCTCTGTTCCAGTTCCTCTCTCGGGAGCGTCTCCAGCTCCTCATCCCAGTACTTGCTATTTACATTTCTGCTCATGATGATCGCCTCCATCTAATGAACCAATATTAAAATTCCATGGGCTTTGTATCCAGTTTGGTAAATGCTCTGATGGGTGTCTCCCTTCGTTCCGGACCGAAGGGTGGAAGTGCCAGTGCGTAACTGCTGGATACAAAAAAAAGCGGGGAGCTCATCGCTCCCCGCTCAGGATCGTCTGCACTTCGAGACGACGCACAGCGTCACGTCACGTGGTACATATCGGTTCCTGCATGTATCGGGCAAACGCAAATGAGCGCGCGAAGTCGTGGGCATTGGCATTGGCCATGTCCATGTACATGCAGTTCAGCATTCGACGAGTCGCAGCGTGCATTTGACTTGCTCCTTTCCAGTTCCGTTCTGTGCTTGTGGGACATACTAGCATCTGAGCCATCGGATGTCAAGCAAGAAATTCACGGCCCAGAATGTTTGGTAATTCTGCACAATATATTCGTCAAAAACACGCAGATATTCTGTAAATTTGCCATGTCATTTTTTCCAAAGCAAAAAAAAGAAGCGAAGCGTGTACCTGTCATGGGTAGCATCGCTTCACTTACAAAATCAATTTCACATACTTTGCAACGAATTTTTGCCCCAGCAGCTTCATTGCCAAAGCAATGGATTGGAGCCCACAAAAAAAAAACGCCGAAGCAAAGTATCCTTTGCTCCGACGTGGTGACCCGCTGGAGATTCGAACTCCAGACCCATTGCTTAAAAGGCAATTTTTTATTCTTTTCTATTCGTATTTGTTCCTAATTATTCCGATTTCCCTGGTAAACTCCTAGTAAATCCAGATTTATTCTTTCTTGTACCTCACGCGTTTTTTTCTAAATTCGCAACAAAAAAGTGTAACACAGTCACTCGGGCGATGCTATCCAGCCGCATATTTCCAGCCTTTACCACTTGCCGCCACCGCACGCCCATGCTAAAATAAAAGCGGCCACCCCGTCAAGTGGCCGCGAAGAAAAAGGTTATGGTAGCGGGCCCCATCCCAGGGGCCTGCTATCATTTTTATTTTGCGTAGGTTGTTACATTTTGGGGAGGTTCGCCAGCACAGCTTCGCGAGTTGCGCCGAAACGGGGCTTTTTGGATCGCGCCGGGAGCCGGAAGGAATGCCCAGATTTCGGGGAGTAGTCGCAGTATTCGAAAATTCCTTCGCGAAGAAGATCGCCGACAGTCCCCACAACGCCGAAGCACACTTCCTTGTCGTCGCTCCAGACTTTTCTGATACTTCCAGTATAATCACGCTTTTAGTAAATTTCATTTCAATTTTCTTTCTCGCCATTTTTAAAGTTTAAAAGTTGCACAGGGCGTTTGGCCTTGCGCCCGGTGGCCGGATTGGCAAGCGCCTTTGCACCCTATTAAAGTCAGCCACCGATACCAGCGGCTCGTGGCTACCCCGGATGAGCTGCCCATGCCAGCTGTTATACCCGGCGTAGATTGGCCGGGTGAGGATCAACTTTTACGCTCCATGCGCACATCTCCCTGCCTCTCTGCCGTGGTAGCCCTTGATCCGGCAGAGCTCCCGCCACGGCGGATAGGGATTTATGCTCCAGGTACTTAGAAAATATGTACCGGATGATCTCTGCCTCCTGGGGGATTGGGCACCAGGCTATCAGATCCATCCAGATCATAGCCCAGGACGCTGTGGCATGTGCGCTTCCCCTGGGCCGCCCGCTCCTCCATGGCGGCCCGGACACGTTCAGCCGTGATTTCGCGCTCCATCTGGGCAAAAAACGCCCAGGAGGCCCATCATGGCCCGCCCTGTGGGGCGCCAGTATCAAAGGCCCCTCCGTGTGGCTTACCAGGCCCACGCCCTGGGCTGCCAGCAACTCCCAGGTGGCATACAAATCGGCCACGCGCGAGTCAGCCTGGAGAGCGCCCACACCGCCACCACGGCGATCTTGCCGGCCTCCACGTCGGCCAGTATCTGGCGCATGGCGGGCGATGATCTATATCCTTGCCACTGATGCCCCCTCATCGGCGTACAGATGCGTGGCATAGCCCTTCTGGGCGGCCCAGGCCTCTAAGGCCGCTTGCTGGGCGGCCAGGGGAGTAGCCCTCCCTGGCCTGATCCAGTGTGGATACTCGGATATAGAGGGCGGCTACCTTGCCGCCCTCCTTGCCAGTGGAACTCACGCCTCCTCCACCCAGTAGCACTCCAGCGGGCGGCCGTCCTCGCCGGCGAGCACGATTGCACCATCGGGCAAATCGTGGATGGCGCCGGTGTACTCCCGGCCATGGCCTCCAGCGTGGCGCTCTCATCTTCGGCGGCGTTGAGGATGTAGGCTTTGATGTTGCCGTCCCACTCGTGCCCAAATTCGGCCTCATGGGATTCGGTCAGGCGGTACTCGTTTTCGGTCTCGGTGCAGGGACGGATGGTAGCAGTCATAATCTTCATTGTAAGTCCCTCCTCTTAATCGCACAGGTCCCGGGGATCCACTTCATGGAATTCCCCCGTTTTCGTACCGGGTGTATCCGCGCTCGGTCTTCCCGCCCCTGTAATCCTTCTGGCCGAAGGTGTACAGGCGGCCTTCCACAGGATCGGACACGTACAAGTTTCCAGCCTCGCCCTTGCCGTAGGCTCCGGTGTAGCCGCCAACCTTGCGACTGAAGTCAGGCTTGGTTGTACCGGGGATCACCTCAGCAATCCAAGGGTTGCTGTACCGGCGGTGATTAAAGCTTTCGTAGGTCTTGGCGGTTTTCATTGTAATTTCCTCCATTTTGGTAGTTGATTTTCTTCTGCCGTTTGTGGTAAAATGGAGGCGGCTTGGACGGCAGGATCCTCACCGCCTCCGGCTGTGGTTTAGGCTCCCCCGTGCTTTGGTCGGCTTGGGGGAGCCTATTTTATTGGGATGTTTTTGCCTCCCGGACGATCCGGGCCGCATCCTCTGGGGTGATCGCCTCGGATTCGATCCGCTTTGCGATCGTCTCCAGGATGGCATCCCATTGGGCGTTGGTCATCTGGTCCATGTCCTTTCCTCCTGCCTTAGATTTGTCGGTGGGCTTCCCGCCTGACACCTATAGTATACAGCAAACGCTGTATGTTGTCAAGCGTTTTGTCAATATTTTCTAAATTTTTTTTTAAATTCGCTTGACGACGCGCATTGGATGCTGTATACTGACATTGTAAGGAGGGATGGCTGTGACTACAGAGCAGATGATCAAAAATGGCGCTATCGTACACCGGCGTCAGCCAAGCAGAACTAGCCAGGCGTATCAGCACAACACCATCGAATCTGAATCAAAAAATCAAGAGAAACACTCTGACGCGGGAAGAATTATCAGAAATAGCTACAGCCCTGGGGGCAGAATTTGTATTCCATTTCCGCTTCCCGGACGGCCAGGAAATTTAATGGACTGAACTATCCGGAATCTCCGGATGGTTGCTCCATCGCCCCTGCAAAGGGGCGCGAATTGAAACGTTGGAAGAAATAGGAACGTGTTTGTCTCCGTCCCCTGCGAGGGGAAGACTTGAAACATGCCACCTCATGGGGGATTCCACCCCATGAGGAAAGCGGCCCCGCACAAAGCAAAAATCCCCCTCCCAGCAGCCAAAACTGCGGGAGGGGGGGGATAATTTTATGCCTATTTGCCGGAAAGCTGCTTGAATGCCTGATTTACGCCGGTAGCGGCCAGCCCAGACGCCGCACCAACTGCGGCGGCAGTAATCGGGTCGCCGGCCGGGAAATCCGGCATGCCGATGTACAGGGCGGCGATTCCCAGCAGCAACCCCGCCACGCCGCAGGTCACGGGGATCCACTTATTATCCAGGCCGGTGGCCCGGACGATGAGACCCACGATGTAGCACATGACAGTGATGGCTACCACAGTCGCAATACCAAAATCCATATTGATACCTCCAAATTTAATCATCGTGCAGGGCATGTACACCCAGCGAAGTCAAAAAATCCTTTTGCCGATGCTTGATATCGGCTGCATACTCCAAAAGCCCTGTTGCATATCCCCGTTGCAATGCGCATCCGGGATCCGCTGCACCGCCTTGGCTGTAGCCTCCCCCAGGGCAATGGCCGCCGTGGTGGACTGCAGCAACATCACATCCAGCTTTTTCCCGGCTACGCTCCAGCTCTTCGGCCTTTTCTCCCGGCGCATAATGCGCCGTTGGAGTGCCCCAGGAGCAAAAGGCCGTGATGGCCGTAGGAATGCCCATGGCTGCCAAAAATGCAATGATCATATGATCTGCCATTGATTGCGTCCCCCTACCCCAGGAGGGCGTTGACTCGCTGCGCACAGCGGCATAGTCGTACCCGGCGGCGGTCAGACGCTTTTTCTCGCTCCGCGCCATTGCCCCACAGACCGCGCAGCACCTCTCTGGCAATTTCATCCACAGACTTTTTGCTGGGAATTTTGATCTGCTGCCCGACCCGGATCAGATTGGGATTGCTGAGGCCGTTGTAGGCCGCCAGGGCCTGATAGGTAAGACCATACTTGGATGCAATGCCAGACAGAGTGTCACCGCTTTGCACGGTGTAGACGGCGCTCTGGCCGCCATACACCATTTTGCCGTCCCCCGCCAAAGACGGCATAGCCGGGATGCTGATCAGCGGCGCGCTTGGCGTTGTCCAGGACGGCATAGGCGCCAATCTGGCTCTTGGCGTCCGCCCAGGACTTTCGCACCCGGTAAAGCTGCTCGCTGCCGGAAGGCTTGTCCGACTGCCCCAGGCGATCGTTTACCGCCTGGGCGATATACGGGAATTTGCTTTCCAGGTAGGGACCAGGGGCAGGCTGTAGCGGCAAACCATTTATGCATAGTCAGGGTTGCCGCCCTTATCGCCGGTATAGTTCAGCCGCTGGATGCCATTCCGGCGGCAGATATCCACGCAAAGATCAATCAGGCTTGCCAGAGCGGCGTCGCTCACGTGCCAGTCCGGCGCACCGCCATCGTTGGCCACCTCGATGGTCACGGCCACATGGTCGTTGTCGGCGTTGGAGCTACACCAGGAGCGGTCCCGCTCGTCCACAAATTGGCCAATATGCCCCTTGCTGTCGATGCCATAGTTGGCACTGGCCCCCGCCCGTAGTTGGCAAAGATGTTGCCGCACTGCTCCAGCGTGAGGTTGCCCGCCATGTGATGGATGGTGATTTTGGTGATAGGCTTGTTCCGAGGGCTGGTCCGGTTGGGGCTGATGTGGGTGTAGGTTACAAGGTTACTGTTGCTCATGATTTTATCCTCCTGTTATGTTATGATGTTTGTTAGGGGTGTCATTGCCGCCTCCGGCCGCCAGCAACGCCGGGTACATGGCGGGGCTCATGGCACTACCTCCACATACAGCCCCACCAGCTCTGCCAGAGCATTGTAAACAGGCTGTCCAGTACTCCGGGTGCACCGATACAAAATGCCGTTCTGGGAGTAGTACAAGCCCTCAGAGAGCTCCATATTCCCGTCGTAGGGGATAGGATCATATTTGCTCCCGTCGTGCGCCTCGTTGATGTACTCCCACAAGGACGGGGCGTTTTTCTGGCTCCCAGCCTGGCTGGCTGGTATGCTTCTGGCGACAGCGGCAGAGCCTGCCTCCGTACTGCACCTTGTATTCAGCTGGATACTCCGTTCCAGGGGCCCACTCTGGGTAAAACTCCCGGCTCCGCAAGGCCGTTGCATCATCCAGAGGCAGGCTGTTGATTTGCTGAGCCAGCAGCATGCGCGTTACTTCTTCAGCCGTAAGCGGACGGTGGCGTTCGGCTGCGGCCGCTCTTGCGGCATCTTCTTCAAATGCCTCCAGTTCCTCCAGCGTAGCGTCTCGGTATTCTCCGTTTTCAAGTATCGTCATGCCCGCACCCCCATGATTTTGATATTAGTTCCTGCCCCGATCACCATTCCGCCAACAGCGGAGAACGCAAAGTTTCTCAGAGTCGACTCCACAGTGGCAATCCACCCGGTATGCCTAGTGCCAGTCGTCTGATAGGTGTTATTGTTGTTTGAGCTAGAGTCATGCCAGATAAGTCCATCAGTTATCGCTTCGAGGGACGATGCGATAAACCTGCTTGTTTCGGCACCAACCACCGGGAGATTCGGAGAATAATAGTAAGTAATACCGTTTACACTCAATTCTCCGTTGGCAGATTTCGTATTTGTTTCCGATCCAACCGCAGATACCATAATCTTTGCTTTACGGAGTCCGAACGGTTTATTGGCTTTGTCTTTGCTGAGTGCAACAACTTGGACATCGGCTTCTACTGTGATGTTGGCAATTTCTTCCCATTCAATGCATCCAGCATCATCCATTTGTTGTAATTTTCCAGACATACAAACTGATGGATGCCCTTTGTCAGGGATGCCGGATCAATAGCCGACATGCTCCGGTAGACAATTGCACCGACAACTCCATTGACGTCAAGCGTCGGGTTCTTGGCCGTGTTATCATTTGTGAACTCCACAGTGACGATACTACCGCCGACAATAGGGCTTGTGATATAGCCCTGCTCTACTTTAGCGGCAACGTTTGCTGCCGTGGTGCATACACCAGCGGACGGAGCAAAGCATTGCCGTCATTTGAGATATTGGCAATCTGCTCATCCACATATCCCTTTGACGCCGCGTCTGTATCTTCGACAGGATCATTCACGCCACGCAACCGGTTTCCGCCAAAATCAACATTGATATCAGCATCTGTAGTGAGTCCAGATGTGAGGTTAAGGCTGGTAAGCTCAACATCTCCTTGCAAAAACTCACGTAGGTTTTTGATTGCATCGCCAGCGGCTTTTGCATCTGCCGCGCTCCCCTCCTGGGTAAGGGTCTTGTCCAGCGTTACGGGTCCGGTGGTGTCACTCGGATCCAGCAAAATGGCCCCGCCACTTAGCAGTAAAAAGTGATGTACCTTTTTCGCCAGTGCGTCAGCACGTGCCGAGGAATAAGTCCTAGAATCAATAATAGCATGCGACTTATTGGCTATTGTCAGCGATGCTCCATTGGCTGTGTTCCCAGGGTTTTCAAAGTTGACGGCCAGTACCGAACCAATAGCTGCTGGATCAAACCCGGCAGAAAGTGATCCGACTTCTTTTATTGGACTGCTCCCCGCAGAGGCGCAGGTACCATAGCCGGACGCCGGTATCTTAACGGCACCAACCTGGCCATTGACTGATGCAACATCGCAGGATCCTGCCGGGCCTTGGGGACCAGGCTCGCCGGGGTCGCCCTTGTCGCCTTTTGGCCCTTGGGGGCCGGGGTCCCCCCCCCCCAGGCCCTGGGGCCCCTGGTCGCCAGCCGGTCCAGCTGGTCCGGGTGCGCCGTCTTGCCCAAACTTAATCGCGTCAAAAAGCAATCTGCATAATATTACTTTCTGGCTGCGATATTTGCGGGATGTAATATCCACCATCCTGGCCGTCAGACCCGGGCGCGCCGTCTGCACCTGGATCGCCATCCTGCCCGGTGGCCCCACAATATTGGCCGCTGCTGGCGGATCGCCCATGCCATCCTTGCTCGGTGTCCAGGATAGGGTGCCATCGTCCGCCACATGCGGGATCCAATACCCGCCGTCCTCTCCGGGATCCCCAGGCACAGGGGGTGCTGGTACCGCCAGATTGCCTTGTCCAGCAGGATCCAGGCTCCCATAAATTGATACAGCCCTTAATGTCGCCCGCCCCAATGGTTGATGCGATCTCGGATGGTGTACTCAATGCCATTGTAATCAAGCTTGGGGCTCTCGGCAGTATTGTTGTGCACAAATCTTACCGCCAGCACCGCACCAATCGTGGGCGCAAAACCATCCACGAGAGCCGCTGTTTTGACCACATAGTTTGCGGCGGTGGAGCAGGTGGTATATGCATTCACTGGCAGTGTTACGGATCCGGTCTGCCGGTTAATCGCTGTAACGCCGACATTGACGGCGACATTCCCATCGCTGCCTGGCTTTACGCCATTGACGAATTTTACCGCCCCGGCAGCTGCAGCCTTTTGCCTCGTTGATCGCCTGGTTGATGTCAGCAAGCGACCGATAATTGTAGTAGCTGTGGGACGGGGTAATGCCTGCTTTGCGGGGTTGGCTTGTACCGCAACGATAAAATTAAAAGTAGATATGATTGTTGTACCGCAGATGATGGCAACATCTGCCACAACATCGCCAGGGCACGTCAGCATTTGTGCCGCCAATCGCACGGTGATGGTATCCTTGCCCAGTGTACAAGCAATTAGGTTGTCCTCGGTCCTGTCGTATATGCCACCTTTGCCGTCTGGTTTGCAAAAGCGGACGACGCCCTTCGTTTCCGTCCCGGATTGGGCAATCTGATTATTGATGTTGGCCGGCGCACCGTTATCGTATAGTTTGATTGCGACTTCTCGACTTCCGGCGTCGCCCTGCTTTGCCACCACGCGAGGGCATGGATCCCGGGAGGACATATCAAGGTTAATTGTTTGTGTATTATACATCTTATTGCCTCCTTTTCCACAGATCAGCAATTGTACTGTCCAGCCCGCGCTTTGACTCGCCCAAATCAATTGCGGTATAGCGCTCCGCTAGCACGTCAAACTCAGTCCGGACAACTTTGGCCTTGGCAGAGATCCCAAGTCCCGCATGCCAGATTGTGACTGTATCACACAAGCTTACGTGCTCTAGCGGCGCAATGCTTCTGTACTCCAACGTCTGCCAGAGTGGGACGAATGACGCTTGCAACGATACAATCGGGCTTACGACTTTGTTGGCGCTTAAATAAGCGCTTGCTCGACTGCGCAATTGATCAATTGTGGGAGGCTGCTCAAAATCGCCACTTAAATCCAGCGGGATTGTCCGCCCATAATTCGCGCTTCCGGGAGTGCTAATCATACACTCAGGCAGAGTCACCAACACGCCAATGCCATCTTCTCCATCTTTATAGTAAAATGGGACAACTCCAGTCAATGCTGTCTCTACACTGGTAATTTGCTCCATATCCGTCAGATTTTTACCATATGCAACGACTACCCCATTATCATTCCCACGTGCGGCATGTAGGCGGACATTCCACCGATCCCACTCATATTCTCCACCGTAGATATCCAAGATGGATCCATCTGCCCCGCCGAGACGGTTTCGCGCCGAGGCCGGCACTATCTGATCATAAATGCCATTGCCAGACTTGGTTGCCACAAAAGCAAACGGCACATCCCCTACGCAATGATTGGAGATCCCAAGCATCGCGCCAGCCACGTCAGAGGCCGAAAACGGCATGACGACAATGTGATTTAACTGATAACTGATGTGCTCCGCACTGACAATCAATGTTCCATTGAGATTAGCGGCGACTGAATAAATTCGGAAGGGTTGCCATTTGTCCAGCGACGTGGCTGAGTCATTGCTGGGAGCCAGGATGAGTTATCTACGGTCAGATCGTTGGCCCGCGCACCGCCTGCAGGGTAAGTCATAGAAAGTTCAAACTCTCCGTTGCGTTCTTCCGCCACAATGCAACTGATTGCATCAGGCAGGGTCCCAAGCCCAAAACTTGCAAAATCCGTTTCTGCTGCCGCGTACAAAATTGGTATCACATCGTCCACCACCTAGGTACGATCTCTATCCGGGTCACGCTTTGCGCAAGCTGGCCGGATACAGCGATCTCGTTCTCGCCCGGAGCCAACACCGGAAAACCGTTATGTGAGCTCATTCTTGAATTATAACTAACATTCCCTATATAAGCGTTCTGCATTTCACTATCTACATACAGCCCATCAGGAAGGTTCGTTATTGAAAATGCCATATTATTTACATTAATAGAGACATTACCGCTGCCAAAAATACAGAAGAGCGGCTTTGACTCGAATGATGTAGGATTATAAATTTTTGTCTGATACAAGCGGGGGGAATCAGGAATATCAATAGCAAATACACGTTGTCCGTCATCTCTCCACAGTTGAGGCTTGCAATCGAACTGAATTGTGAATCTTCCACGTTGATTCCAGAAGTTTTCCATAGATAGGGGGCCATCAAAAGCCGCCATTCGAAAGACCCCTGGATGGTAGGTGTCCCGAAGTTCTGCATATCCGTCCTCGGCAGCTATATAGCCAGTCAGCGATCTCCGACATTTTGTCCGGGCCGCCCCTGCAGTAGCACTCGTACGCGACCGCAACATTTTCGTAGTTTCCTTTATCCAGCCGCAGGGACCCGTTCCGCCCTGGAACTGATACCAGCTCGACTTGCCGGATCGGCTTTTCTTGCGTTGGGAAACGTTCGACAAAAACGCCAAAGTCCGTGCTGCGCTTTCCCGCAAAGCAAAAATAATTATCCATTCACAGCAAGCCTCCTCCTGAACATTCGCTCCGCATCGGCCATGACATATCTCGAAAGCTTTCGCTCGTCAATTCCGGCAGGCGCATTCACGGGATCGCGATCCCACCTAAACTGATATTCTGTGCGCCGGTACCGGTGCTCCCGTGATTTTCTTGGCCCGCTGTGGGGATCACAAAATTTCGCTCCCCCAAGCTCGGCCATTCTACGCATTACATCTCCGTATTTGGACATGTTGTCCTGGACGGCGTTCACAGCGCCCTGGACCACATGGGCAGAGTTCTGATAAAACAGCCGAGACGGAGAATTGATTTGATTGTACGCCCGGAATGCATTGTTGCCGGTGCGAGCCAGCGACTGCATCTGGTTCCCGTACAGATACTCGTTATCCTTTACGCCGGCCATAACGCCACGGACAATATCGTTTCCCATGCCGTAAGCCTCAGAGTATACAGCCGCTTTCCCGTCCGATAGGCCTGTAGCAAAATCAGCCGCAATTGCAGCGGCATTTTCTTTGCTCTCATTTTTCTGCCGGAAGATGTTGTTCAATTCGTCAAGCTTCGTCAGATCCATCCAAGATGGACTGCAAGATCTGCATGGACTCAACTGATCCATCTGACAGCTGTTTTACCAGGCCATCATCCACGCCACGCCGGGCAGCCTCTTTGAGATTGTCCGCATAATTGTCAAATGCCGTCTGCTGGGATTGCAGATTTTTTATCATGTCATCAATACTCATTTCGCATTTTTCTGACACTTCGTCAAAAAGCCCGATTTGGGTATTCATGCTTTCCAGGGTGGATACCCGGGTGGCCTCATACTCGTCCTGGAGTGCTTGCAGGCGGCCAACCATCGTCTGCACAGCCTTATCGGTGTCCGACAGCTTGTCGCCGCCGTTTTCGCATTCATCAGCAAACAGTTTTAGGGCATTTTCTGCGTCGGTAATCTGGCCTTCGTAGTTGGCAAGCGTTTCGTTGGCTCTATCAATATCCTCTGTTAGCTTTTCTTGGGCTATCTCGTTCTCCCGAAGATCAGCGACCAAATCCTGGACCTTTTTCGACGCCATGTCGTACTCGGTTCCCAGCGTTGCATACTCCTGACCCAACATCTTTTTTTTTGGACATCCAGGCTTGCTACGCATTCATCGCCGTAAGTTTGCTGCATCTGAATCACTTGGCTCTGAATGCCCGCCATCGTCTTCGTGGCTTCGGTGAGTCTGCTTCTCTATAACGGCGACCTCCGCTTCCAGCCGATTCCGCTTTGCCTGTGCATCAATCAGGGACGCTTCTGCTTTTCCTTGCTCCTCCAGGACATCTGTATACTTTTCTTGGAGCGCTTTGGTAGTAGCGTTCTTTTCCAGGCCTCAATGTCGCCCAGCAGAGCACTCGAGTTTTTGTTGATTAAGCCGGTCTGCTCATCGATCACAAGATTCAAATCCGGAATCAGCCCATTGAGCTGCTCCACGATCATCTCATACTCGCGATGCGCCACAGCGGTGTTTAGCCCCGCAGCCTCCAACTCTTGCAGCCGTTGCACATATATTCCCTGCAGCATATGCTGCTCCTTCGATCTCAGCCTTTGTGCTGGCGTAGTTTTCGTTTGCCGCCTCTATGCGGCTCACAAAATTTTCTGTGGCATCTGCCAGCTCGCTCTCTGCGTCCGCGCCAGGGATGCAGATGTGGCGATGGAGGTGACAATCCCCACAACTCCGCCTATCACAGTTGCCGCAAGCCCCCAAAGGAGACGCGCTGGCCACCGCACCAGATACAGCCATCGCCTCTCCGGCGGCCGTGGCGGCGGTGGAGACCTGGAAAAAAGCTGGTTGCAATTTGAACGATTTCCCGGCCTTTTTGTGGCCTGAACGCAATAAAGCCGGAAGCGATTCCGGCAACTGCGCCAACTACATCGTCCCCATGATCTACCAGCCACCCAAAGGTATTTCCAATGCCTTCCGCAAGGTCGTCAAGCTTCCCACTTTTTGGCGGCTGCGTTCATCTTGTCTGTAAACTTCTGGATAATGGGGATTGTATTTTTTCAGCACCGGTTTTCCCAGCACCGCCTGCAGCTGTCTTTGGGCTTCTTTCAGTTCGCCGGTGGCGTTCTCCCAGCTGTCGGATTCCCTGGCGGCTTGTCCCAGCGCGCCAGATGCCTTATTGCCGGCCTCAACCATAGATAGGAGCACGTCCACCTTCTGGGCTTCCGATAACTCCTGAAAGCTCTTGGCGTATTTTTCATTCGCTGCCGTGTTACGGGTGGTTTCTGTTGCAGCGATGCCAAGGGCTGCATCATTCGCGTAATTGCCCTTCAGGAAGCTCTGAAGCGTCTCTGTGGCGTCTTCGATCGAGCGGTCGTAGTATGCCGCCGAATCTGCCGCAGCGCGTGTAGGGGCCCGTTGTGAGCCCCAGAGCCTCCTCAGAATCCGCTCCCGTCGTTTTGGCGAATGCGTAGATTTTTGTGTAGCTTCCTGCATCCGAGTGGCCGTAATGCCGGCCTCGTCCGCAACTGCCTGCAAACTGGATCTGGCAGTAGCCTCAAAGCCGGAAAAAGTCTGCTCGAACTGGGCGTTTTCGGCCTGGACTTGTGCTTTGCGGACTCAATCATCCCGGACGCAAAATCTTTCGCGCCTTCGAGCAGTTTGCGAAAGCCAGACATAATGGCGTCCGACAATATGCCGGCCTTTAGGATGTCAGAAAAATTTAGAGAAGCCTCTCCAGCATCATCCACGGAATCTGAGAAGTCATCTACATCGCCGGAAGCATCATCGGCAGCATCGGCAAAATCAGAAATTTGGTCAGTTGCATCCTGGGCGGAGTCAGCAAAGTCTCCCGCGCCGTCCTCCGCCGCCTGGAACGCCTTGATTGCTGCGGCAAGTTCTTCGTCCACACCCGTCAGCTCTTTTTTCCAGCTTCGACACTTCGGCCTGGGCGTCATACAAAGCCCCTTCCAGCCTCTGGGCCTCGATGCTTGCTATCTCCAAATTTGGTTCTTGCCTTCCCCACGCACCTTCCAGCAAGGAGACCTTGGAGCGCTGATTGTCGATCTGCTTTTGCAGCTGGGCCGCAGTTGCGCGGAGCTTGCCTTGCTCATCACCATTTTTTTGTCAAACTCCGCAGTAACTGCTTTTGTCTGGGCGACTAAAGTTTTGTACTCCGTGTTGATTTGGCTAATTTGGCGTCTAAATTCCGCTTCGCCATCAATGCCAATCTTTGGGCCGATATTGTACGCCATATAATCACCTCAGCTCCATCACTTCATCGTACGTCCACTTCCGACGCTCGGGCTTCAGCTCTGCGCCACGAGAAATTGCAAAGCAATCTGCCATAGATAATATTTCCCCACCGGCGTATGTAGGATCTCCCGGGTGGGCATTCCGGCTCGCCTGCCCCAATATCTCAGCCAGGTTGCGCAGAGCCGGATTTCGGTTCTGCGCCGCCGCCGTTTTTTGCCGGGGCTGCCTCTACCTCTTGCCGCAGGGAATCGTTGATGGCCGCAATGGCGGAAGGGCGAAGCAACCAGCTGCCGGGGCGTCAACAGTTTTCGCAGCTCTGCCTCGGTCGGCACTTTGCGTGCTGTCGCATCCCCGTCTGCGCAAAAGCTGGCCAGCAACCTGCGATTTTCCTCGCCTTCCCGCAGCAGGACAGCCAGGACGGATGCCGTACGGGATACCATTTCCCGGATATCGCCATCGCCGTCCAAGTAGCTTCCAAGTTTGTCCATCCCACCGCAGGCCTGGGTGATCTGATCAAAAGCCTCGACCGTCATGCAGAGTTGGTACTCTTTTCCACAAATTGTCACAGCGTTCATGCTTGTACCTCCGTTTCTGCTTCCACACTCAGCAGGGCTTTCAGAATTTCTTCGGCATCCTCCTCCGTGGCTTGATCATCCGCCACCCACTTCCAATCGTGGTCGGAGGAATCGTCACGCGCCAGTTTGCCGGTCAGCGCTTGGGTCTGCCAGCTAATGCTGTTCTCCGTCGTCTTGGCTGCCGATTTCGGTGCATCAAATCGCACCTTTCTCAAAACTGTCGGGACAAACGTATCAACGCCATCGGATCTGTATTTGGCAATATAGCCCACGCCAAAATACGGCGGGTTATTTTTAATTCCATGCTTTAGGATTTTTACCTTCTTTCCTTCGCCGTAGGAAAGCTCCTCCGGCTCGGGCGCGCCGGTGATCATCTGTTCTGCTTCCAAAAGCAGGCCGTCAACGGTCAACGTCAAGTCGCCACCGGTAAAAAATACCAGCGTCGGTTTCCGCCACAACGTTGTCACAACAAAACGAGTTATCGCTGGACGACGACGGTTCAATCGATACTTCCACACCCCGCGCCAACTTCCGCCCACCGGTGTACGTGGGGTTCCCGCCGTTCGCGTTGTACTTCGCAACATACGGGAGGCTAAAGCCAATACATACTTTTCCTGCTGCACTCATAATTCTGCCTCCTAAATTAGTTTTTTGATTTCTTTGTCAATTTCCGCTTGCATCGCCTCTACGGCAGCCTTCTTCGTTTTTGTTACCGCCGGGCGCACAAACGGAGTCTTTTCGCGGGCAGACGAGCCGCTTTCCACAGCCCTGGCCAGCAACTGGTTCGGGACGCCTTGTGGATATTGTTTCGTGGGGTGGCTCCCGTACCCGTCAAATCCGGCCTTCGTGTGTAAAAAGCCATTCTTGTCCCGCTCAATCGGAGTTAAGCCAAAGCTGTCAGCCAAATCTTGCTTTTGATTTTTCGGCAGCCCATGGAACGTTTCTCCTGGCTGCAACCTCCGGAATTTCTCCTCCGGCAGTGCTTGCAGATTGGATCGGATTTGATCTGCAACAATCGCAGCGCCGGATGCAACTGCCCGTTCCAACATCTTTCCGCCATCCGCAGCGCTCTGGTATCTCTCCAGTGCCAGGGCATAATCTCCCGTCGCAGAAAACGTTATCTTGGCCATCAGCGCAGCACCTCCCATACCCATTCATAGTGGGTAAACCCGGTATCCTCTTCATATTGGATGCTGTTCAACATCCACGCCAATCCCTGGCAGTTGTTTAAAGATGTCTCGAATGTTTCCACCCACGGATCAAATTCTTGCTTTGTAAAAAGGTCGGTCGTCCCGGTGATTGCACCGGCGCAGTGCCGCCCATCCGCCACGAAATCATTCGCGCCATCTTCTTGCCACACGAAATATCGCTCAGACTTTAGCCGCACCCGGTGGCTAACCTGGTCCGTCACAGCGGTGTGCGCGGCGATGATCTTATCTACCCAACTCATCGCATCACCTCGTATGCTTGCGTAATGCGGACCAGAGACATATCCAAGGATGGAGGCCACACATCCATGACCGCCTGCACCGTGTCAATACGGTACTGCCTGCCATCCTCTGTGATTGCCACATCCTGGGGGATATGTCTGGCCCTCGCTGCACCCGGACTACCCGCTCGATTTCAACTTGCGCCTGCCTGGACTGATACAGCCGGGCGATCCCCAGGCGGCGCTCCTCGTATCGGAGCGCTGCTTTTGGGGTCAGTTTCAAGATCGGCTTGTAGCCAGGCTGGGCGGCATCTGTCAGGGCGCAAACCGTCAGCACGCCGGAGTTATACTGCTGGGTGATGTCATTGTTCGGCCTCGTTGGCGCTTTGCGCATACCGCTGCACCGCCCTTTCGTTTTGCATCGCCAGAAGCAGATGCGCATAGTTGTTTTCGAAAATATCCACGGCGCCGTCTCTGGCATATCGGACGTACTCAAATAGCAGGGTACGGGGCCAGCCTGCCTCCAGGTAGTTGCCCCGTTCCCCCAGCTTGCTGTCAATATAGATTTCTCCGGCGGCAATAAGCTCCGTGATCTTTCGGTCCAGCGCACCATCCTCCCAGGTGATGTCCAAATGATTTTTACATCATCCAGGAGATCGTACGGCACCTGTTCCCCGCAATCATCAGGACTTGGTGACGGTGACCGTGTAGGTCTTGGTGGTGGTCCCGTCTGCAGCGGTGACTTTCGCCTTAACAGTATTGGCTCCGGCGGACCAGGTGACGGCGCTGCCATTGTCAACCGGCTTTGTCTCCCACCGTCACCTCCACAGTGGCAGCCGCCTCAGCAGGCGTTGCATTGATGGTATTGGAGGCGTTGGTGGTGGTTGCGGTGTATGTGGTGGTTCCTGCGGCAAAGGCCGGAGACAGGGTCAGAGCGCCGATTTTCAGGTCAGCCAGATTCGCGTCAGTGGAGGCGGCGGGGCGTCCACCTGGGTCACCTTGTAGGCGAGCGGCGTCATACCAGAGATGTCCAGACGTAGGAACGCGTTGCCGTCCTTGGGCATGCCGTTGGCATAGGCCTTGATGATGTACACCCGCTTGTCCTCCAGGAACTTGACATGGTCGGAGAATTCAATTCGGCCGTCGGTGGACGTACCGGCGGCGGCAAAGTACCGCTTTGCCATGCCGAGAATGGCCTCGCCCCGCTCCAAAGCGGGGACCTGGATCACAGAGACAGGATAGGGGAACACGTCGTTTCTGTAGGTGCCGTCGGGGGCCATGACCGTGGTAGCGGGCATGACCTTCTGATAGTAGTCCTGGGGATTGACCAGGAGAATTAAGTCGTCCACTTTCCGGAGCTTGCCGTTGGGATCCATTGCCATCAGGGAGATCAGCTGGCCCATGGTGGCCGGGGGAGAAATCCGCCACGGAAATAGCCGGCTTTTTTGGGGTAAACGCCGCCTGTAACGGAAACACCTTCGCCCACCTGACGGTTCATGCCAATGGGTTTCCGTTCCCGTCGCCAGTGGCGATGGACGCTTCCAGGCCGTTAGCCAGGGCCTCCAGGAGGATCCGGCGGATATAACTGTCCAGCCACTGAGGGCCCAACTCCAGCATTGCCTTGCACACCGGCAGAAACGCACTCAGCTTGAGCAGCACCGTGTTAACTTCCACGAATCCGCGGGTCAGCTCCTTGACAATTTCGTCGCAGAGATCGCCCCAAGCCGATTCCTGGTAGCCGTTGGTGTTCATAATCATCCGGATTGCGCCGCCGGAGGGGAGAAAGTCAATTTTGCTCAGGAGGGGGTGCCTGGTCTCCAACTCCTCCAGGACCGAATCCACCACCGTCTTGGGCATCACCACATCCAGATTGGTCAGGGCCTGCTTGGGGTCCTTGGCCTTCATAGCCTCACCCAGGGCCTTGTAATACTTGGTTTCCTCGCTGGTCAGCTGCCGTACGCCACGGGCGGCCAGGACCCGGGTGTCCGTCTCGCTGCGCAGATCCTCATAGTCTTGGCGCACCGAAGAGGCGGTATGCTCCATGAGCCGGTCAAAAGCCGCCGTGAATTCCTCGGTGTCGTTGTCCCGGAGGGCCTTCTGCATGGCTGTCAAAATCTCGTTTTTCCTGCTCAGGGTCAAATCGTTACTTTTCATTTCGTCCTCCTTATTTTTGGCAGATGCTGTTGGCCAGCAGCTGCATGATATTGGTTTTACTCGGCTCATTGGCTTTCCTGTTTCCGACAAGCTGTCGGAGCTGTGCGGCCAAACTCTTTTGGACTTCAATTCTCTGGTGCACACTCAGGTTTGCTTTTTGCAGGATTTCTTTGGCGTTTTCCATGTCGGCATCAGTCTCGGCGTACTGGTCTGCTAAGCCGTACTGGATGCACTGCTCCGCTGTCAGCCAGGTTTCCTGGTCCATCATGGTGGCAAGCTGCTCTTCGCTGATTTTTCCTCTTGCTTTGGCCAGATAGGCATTGCGGCCGGCCGCATTGATGATGTCCAGATCCGCCGCTGCTTTCCGCAGTTCTGCGGCGTTTCCGGTGGCAGATATCCACATGTTGTGAATCGCCATAAGGGTGTTCCGTGGCATGATCACCGTATCTCCAGCCATGGCAATGACGGAGGCGACGGAGCAGGCAAAGCCATCTATCCTTACGGTTTTGTGTGCTGGATGACGACGCAGCTGACTGTAAATTGCGGTCCCCTCAAATACGGATCCGCCCCAGGAATTGATGTAAATCACAATCTCTTCCACGTTCGGATGTTTGGCCAGTTCCTCCCGGAAATTCTGGGCGGAATTTTCGCTTTCGGCGTACGAGAATGTGTCCCGATCAAAATGTCCTGCCTCTACGTCTCCGTAAATATACAGTTCCAGGGTCCCGGGGGCTTGCGATTGTTTGATTTCCCACATGGACTTCATACATTACTCCTTTCCCGCCTCCAGTGAACGAGTTGCCTCGTTGATGTCAGCGATGTTTTTGTCAGTAGGTGTTTCCATGCCCAGGGTTCGTCGATGATGATTTGTCCAGCAGCCCGGCGCACATCGTTGATGCAGTATGCGCCGGAACCTACCAGCTTCTCCACATTGGCCGCATTTTCGAATAGATCGAAATGCTGAATACTGGAGGAATCCACTCGAATGTAGTCCCCGTTCTTCCACCCCTCAAAGCCATAGCGTTTCCGGGTGATCTCTTCCTGCAGTTGATCGCAGATGGGATCAATGCAGTTCGTCAAGAAGCGAGCGTTCGCGTCTCCAACCGCCTCCACCTTGCCGCCGATCAGCACCGCAGGAATTTGAAAGGCTCGGGCTGTAAAATTGAAAATATCTTCAATCATGGATTGAATTTCTCCAACTTTCCCACTTTGCTCTTTCCCGCCCACATCCTCGTACTTATACCCATCAAATTCCGGCAGAATAGCGCCTCGGCTTTCCAAAAACGGCTTAATTTGAGACTCCAGCATTTTCTGGAATTCTTCCGCCCAGGTATCCCCGCCCTGAGCCATCTGGGATATGTGGACTTTCCAGTGGGGAGCGTTTCCTCGTTCGTAGTTCGCCATAGCGGCGGAGACCAGGCGGTAATAGCTTTGATACATGGCGTTGATTGCACCGCGAATGTTTTTGTGGTGCAGCTGTAGGTGCAGCACATCGCTTTCCAGAAACGCCCTGTCGTAGGCCACGCCTCCTGCGACAACGCCCTTGTAGCGATTCTGTTTGATGGGCCGGTTGTCTGGGTCGCCCCATCCATCCGCCACGACTACACTTTCAAAGCCATCTTTTCGTCTGGGGGCGATGATTAAGGCCTCGTTTTCCTGGCACAGCTGCGACACAAGCTTGTGGATAAAGGCCGTGGAGTTTTGATTCACATTTGGCTCGTAATTCCACATGTAATATTCACGGTCAAAAACTTCTTCACCGCCCCGGAAGGTCCGAAATTCACAGCGGCCCACGGCGTTGGCGATCATGTTGACGCATACCCAAAAGCTCAAATTCCGGGCGCTGTATTCAATAGCAGCTTCTTCAAGCTCACTGCAGGTGATTTCCTTCGTAGTGGCCCTCCCGTTTTTCCGGAAGAACTCAAAGAATTTTAGTCCCAACGTTTCACCCCCCTTAAAGTGAAATTGCTCCCAGCGGTGGAGGTTCCACCGGAAGGCCACTTCAAGAATCGGCTCAATGGCCATACTAGCCACCAGGGCCATAAATGGGTCCGTCTTGCGGCTTTTGGCCTCAATTTTGGCGTAATAAAAATTTCCGGTGTCGGAGCCAATCTTCCGGGAGCTGCGCACTCGCTTGGTATTATTTACGGCCCAGCGCAGGCACGGATTGTCCCCCATGCAAACAGCCCCCGATCAAAGCAGGTCTGGATTACTGGATCCGTGCTCATGATGTCGGATGGGCGGATCAGCTTTACCCGGCTTTTGTCATTGGCGTCAAATCCGATCTTCTTCATTTCGTCCGACAACAACGTCCATCGGAAGTTATCCATGGCCATCATTCGGACGTTGTACATGCCGGCCGCCTTTCGGATGTATTCCGCCAGCAGCCTCGGGTGGATACTTACATCGTCTACAGCGGATACCAGCCCCTGTTTCACCCATTCCCTCCAGGGGGCCTTGACCCGTGTCAAAGTTTTGGCCCGCAGGCAAATCCACGCATGATTGATATCAAAGCGGCGTTCCCCCGGCGGAAGTGCAGATTGACCGCTGCCCAGTCGTTCAACTCCGCATAGTCGATTCCGACTGTGCACTGCCAGCCCCGCATGTCCGGCAAAGGTTGGTTGGTGGCCTTGATCTTCTCATAATTGGTCACGCTGATTTCCTTTGCACCACTTCGAATTCCGAAGCGCTTTGTCAAAAAGCTTACATTCTGCTCCGGGTGTTCAATCCACTCTTTGTATTCCTCCCGGATCTCCGCTTGCAAATCCGGAAGGTACGGGAGGGACGGATTTGCCATGGGCCAGTTCTCAGGATCGTGGACTTGCTCCTTGTTATCTAAACAGCAGATAAATGGCAAGAATCCATCATCCTCTTCGCCGTCAAAAAGGATCCTCCGCCCCCTTGCCAGGTAATCATCCAAGGGGCCATCCGGCACATCGCCGTTAGATGAAAAAAAACCGACCCTTGGTTGGCCGACTTTTCCCATTCCTGTTATAAAAACTGTTATGTTGTCGTAGTTTTCATACTGATGGACTTCGTTCAGGATTACTTTCCCAGAGCGCAACCCGTCCCGCCCTTTTGGATTGTTTGTGTGGCCCCTCATGATGCCCTTGTTCTTGCGGCCCTGAACAACCTCTTTAGTGTGGTAGTAATGCTTATCCAGCTTTGCTTCCCACCTTGGTGTTTCCAGCACGTCCACAAGATCCAGCATCGGGCGCTTTGCCTGCTCTTCGTTGTTTGCGCAGATATCAACGTTATATCTGCTCACCGGATTGTAGGGAGATACGGAGCACGCGCCGTCAAAAGCAAAAAATCCATCCTTCCCGGCACCACGGCCAACCATAGCAAAAAGCGTTTTCCATCTCGGACGCCCAGTCTGCCGCCAGTAGGTGCAATCCCACAGGGCGAGCAAAAATTCCTCCCAAAGGGAATAGGCGCTCATAAAGGGAAATATTTTACGAGGGACAAATACTTGTCCAGTTGCTCCGTGTCGGTGTAGATATCATCGGACGCAAAGCATTTGCGCACGTGCTCCGCAAGAGCTATTTGCTCTCGGCAGGCCCGGGGGTCCCCGCCTCCACCGATTCCAGATATTGCAATATTCTTTTATCAATCTCATAGTTCATCATCCTCACCGCTTGCCGCAGATGCTCCAGATTTTAACGCCCGAGCCTTATACCCAAGCGAGGCCAGGATAGATTCCATCCTGGCATTGACGCGGACTGCCGCAGCAACACTTTTATTGTCAGTTACACCCATTTGGTTGTTGCCATTTTGGTATTCTACACAGATGCCGCGTTCTTCGATGTCTGCATTCAGCATTTGCAGCTGTACCCAAAATGCCATATACTGGCACACCATGTCCAAGTACGGCTCCCTGTTAAGTCCAGCATTTTCAAGGTCTTGGATCATGGATCTTTTCAGATTCCACGGCTTACGAACTCTGCAAAGCTTTGGGATGTAAGTTGGATGATTTTTACAACGAGTCGGAGGCTATGGAGTGATCCATAGCCTCACATTTTTTGCACCCGCATCTCAGCCTCAGAAATTCGCCGCTCTGCTGTGCCGTAATATTCTGGGCTTAGCTCAATGCCGGCGAACTGGCGGCCTGTGTTTGCGCACGCTACTCCCACGCTCCCAGAGTCCATAAACGGATCCAGGACCGCGCCTCCGCTCGGGCAAATTGCCAAGAGCTTTTCCAGCAACTCCACCGGCTTTTCAGTCTGGTGATTTTTCCGTCGGGATGGCACCCCGGGAATCCGATAGCATCCAGGCAGCGCAGGCTGCCCCGGCTCCCAGTTTACCGGCATTTTACCATTGCTCCCCCCACACAATGTACTCGCAGTCGGCCCTAAATCGTCCCGGCTGATTGCGGGACGTGCCTTTGTCCCATACTACCACGCCTTTATAAATCCATCCGGCCATTTGAAGGGCATCAGTAAGTGCTGGCAGATTGCGCCAATCTATGAATGCAGCGGCCACCCCGCCGGGCTTTGCCAGCTGGCGGCAGCGGAATAGCACATCTCTCATAAATGCCGTAAATGCTCGCTGATCCATATTGTCGCCATCAAAGTCCGGGGAATCGGTGCGCACCGTTATACTCTCTGGCTGTATACTTGGCCGATGTCGTAGCTTGCCGGTCTCTCGCCGTCGTGCCGCCAGAGCAATAAGGAGGATCAGTTAATATCATGTCGAAACTGTTTCCTTCCATATTTTTCATAATATCTATACAATCTCCGCAAAAAACACTCAATGCTGCCGCCTCCTTGTGGCACACAAAAAGCCCCACCAGTCCGCCCGGTGGGGCCTTTGCTTTTTGGATGGTACTAGTATAGCACGTGCTTTTGGCTTTTTTAGGGCCATCTTTTTACTCGCCGTCCAAAAATCCCATGTTGCCGCCCACCATCCTGATAAACTCCTCGTGATATCGCCGGGCTGTCCGGTAGCTACATGGGATCGTCAGTGCCGCCCCCTCCAGAGTGTGACTTCGCCGCCAAAATACCAGATCGATAACCTTGATCCTGTCCCGTCCGCCTGGCACCCGCTCGGTTGCCTCTATCGCTTTGCGCACAGCCTCATACTCCCGTTGTTTTTGTGTGGGCAGCTCGCGGATTGCAATCAGCTCCGTGCTACGTACTGCGCCGCCTCCATGCGGCATCCCACTGTAATCTATTTCCATTGCGGGGCGTTGCCGCTCTTGCAGTTCTGCCCGCAGTGTAGGATACCGGCGGATGATGGCTTTGGCATAGCCCCCACCAGTCATATCTCGGCTTGCTCATCGCCACTCCCTCCCTGTCCTCCGATCCCTAATCTCGATCCTGGAGATCAGCTCAAATCCTGCCAACCCAATGATGTACTTGATTACCCGTATCACTCCGTCAACCCGTTTAGCTTGCTCGTCCACTGCTTGAATTGCCTGATATGCAGTTGGATCCGGATAGCCGGATGCATTTTCCCATGGCTTTGGCATGATTATCACCTCGCTTTCTCAGTCTGTGTTTTAATCGGCTGCCCACACACCGGGCACCTACATGGCGCATCCTTGTGTGGGGGGGCAAAGGACTGCAGCAAAAGGGCAGCAGTAGATATAGCCCTCTGCAAAAAGGATAATTGATGTTGGGCGGTGCTGGAGTAGCTTTAGCCCTGGTCTTTTGCCGCGCCATTTTTCATTGCCTTCCTTTCCACCCCATAAATCGCCTCCAGCAGCTTATCTGCCGTTGCAATGGATGGGGATTTTTGATAATCCGATGAAGCAGATTCTATGCGTTTCCACATCTGGTTTGTCCGCTCCTGGAGGTCCTCTAAAAACTTATTGATTCGATATGCTTCCAGGATTTTGGCCTTTTCGGACCGCCCCAACTCCTGAGACATCCCTGCCATGGCGGCATACTGGTACAGCCCTCGAAAAGATTGGAACAATAGCGCCTGCGCCTGGCTCCTGAGATCCGGCATTGGCTCCCGCTTGTACGCCAGATCCTCCAGCTCCTCAACTGTCCACTCCTTCATGCTCGTGCCATCTCCTCCGCCCGGATGTAAATGCCTGGGATCTCTGCCCAGAACTTCTCCGCGATCTCTGAGGCCACCTGTGCGTCATCCCGCCAGAAGCCCACAGCGGTCATCACGTCCTTCAGAAGCTTTTGGAGGTTATCGGTGTCGGGCTTTGTGGTCCGGTACTCTCCGTCCTTGTGACGGCCTCTGGGGAAGCACCACTTGGCCACCAGTCTGACTGCGCCGGTAAGTGGTTGTTCTGGCCGGTACTTGGCCAGGTGATCCCGGAGCTTAGCCCGCGCCGCCTTAAGCTCTGCTGGCTCGTAAAACATCGGCTTACCATTGGCCACGCAGACTTGCTTTTCCTGGTGGGTCACCGTCGGTGGATTCATCGGCACGAAAAATTCGATCACCATGCTTGTGCTCCTTCCTGTTCGCTTTTGTGAGATAAATTGCAAAATCAACCAACTTTTTGAGCCTTTGAAAATTTCGATGTCACGTCATGTTCGGTAGGGGAAAGGGGCGGCTCATAAGCCCCCTTTCCTACCGTCCGAACGTGACGCCGCGTAAGCGGAAAAAACCTATCTATCCCCCCGTAGGGGGACGTGGTTTTTTCATTCCGGAATGAACCAGAAATTTCAGGGACCGTTCCGAAGAGAAAATTCCTGAAGATTTCAGGATTTTTCCCTATTGAAGAATCCTAAAATTTCAGGATTCTTCAACATCTTCCGGCTGCCCGCGGACCACTTTTCCAGAATTGCGATCCAGGCAAAAACCGAACTTTTTGACCCAATTTCTGATGGTACGCTCCGTGATGTTTTGCCCGGAATTCGTGTACCACTCCACCAAATCTTTGATTGCAGGCGGCTCTCCGGCGTTGCAATTCTCCACTGCATCTGCGAATTCCTCCGCCTTATTCCGCCGCTTTAGCTCAGCACTTTCCTTTGCTTTACGGCTCCCTCGTTTCCAGTTTGGCTCTTGTGAGTCCGGCTCCAGATCCCCCAGAATGCCAGAATCGTCCACCAGATGGACCGGGTACCGGAACCATAGGTTTGTCGGTGGGAACTTAGGAAACTCCCGCAGAGTGCCTTCCACGCGCCAGGCGGTGACTGCTTTTGCTGCCTCTTTGCAGCCTCTGCTTGGGCCTGCACACCCTCGAACAGCCACCTTGGGATCACGCTCTGGACGATATCCCTTGGGGCTGCAGCCAGGCTCACATATCGTCCTGGGATACCTGCTCCAGCAGCTCTGGCCGATCACTGCGGATCCACTGTAGATAGCTCTCTGCAGCCGCTTTGTTTTGTTGCTGGGTAATCGCAAAGCATCCGTCAAATCCAGCTCCACCAGATCCAATAGTGCGTCCGGGTCCCGGGCAAACACGCCAGAGCCAGAGGCCCGGTCCATAGATTTTTGCCGCCCTGAGCGCCCTTGGAGTGGTGGTGGCAGTAGATTACAGCGCAGCCCAGGTCTGTACAAACCTTGTCAAATTGATTGCAAAAATTGGCCATTTGGTCCGCGCTGTTCTCGTCGCCGGTGATGACTTTGTAGATCGGATCAATGATGATGGCAATGTAATTTTTCTTGGTAGCCCGGCGAATCAACTTGGGCGCCAGCTTGTCCATGGGCACGGACTTGCCGCGCAAGTTCCAGATATCTATGTTGGAAATATTTTCGGGCCGCCAGCCCAGGGCTGTGTACACATCCCGAAACCGGTGTAAGCAGCTGGCCCGATCCAGCTCCAGGTTGACATACAGGACCTTGCCCTGGGCGCACTGCCATTGCAGCCACTGCTTGCCCTCGGCAATTGCGATGCACAGCTCGATCAGGGCAAAAGATTTGCCGGCCTTTGATGGACCTGCCACCAGCATTTTGTGCCCTTGGCGCAGCACTCCCTCGATCAGACACGGAGCCAGAGGGGCAGATTATCCCAAAAATTGGACAGGCTCTCCAGATCCGGCAGGTCGTCGTTCACGCCCTCAATCCACTCCTGCCACTCTTTCCAGCTGCTTTTACCTATGTTGGCATCTATGATGTACTGCTTGTTTTTGCCCCGCTGTACGCCCGGCATCCGGCTCAGGCGGGATGGATTCTTATTCTGAGTATCCACCGCCATGCCGTTTTTCTTCAACACGTCATAGAGATAGTCCACCCGCTTGCGGTACTCATCATAGTTGGCCGCTTCAATCCGCACAATTGCGTGGACGCTCTTTCCGCCGGAGTACACCAGGCAGGCAACTGGCAGCTCCAGCTCTTTGATCATGGCGTACTGCTTCTCCAGCTCCATGGTGTCGGATTCTACCAGGGCGTACCGATAATCGGTGACATTTTCGTTCTTGCAGCCCTTACCGTCCATGGGATTGAAGCGGATCCAGGCCCCCACCTGCGGATTGTAGTCGCCCAGGACGGCCCCAATGTCCCCCGCCGCAATGGTTGAGCTGCTCGATCAATTCTCCTGCTGTGCGGTCCCAGGAGCCTTTAGACGGTAGGTATTTCCCGTCCTTCTCCCAGCTGGCGGTGACATAGCCCACATTCTCCGACGCCTCAAATAGGATCTCCAGGTACTCGGTCAGCTGCCGGACAGGGTCCCAAATTGGCGGCTCATGGAACTCCCGGCCTTCCAGCCACGAGCTATCCACGATCTTGTAATCATCATCGCCAATCTCATCATTCCAATCCAGGGCGTGGCCGCCCGACACCGGCGTCCAGCCTTGTTCCTTGGCCAGTTGGACGATGGTGCCGCCGGTGATGGGGTGGAGCTGCCCCAAAGCTCTCCCACTTCCGGGTGCAATCTCCTGGGTGGTACCTGCGGCCGTCCGCCTGACTCCAAGCGTCCCAGGCGGAGCGGTCGTAGCCCTCTGCCTTTAGGGCCATCCCCACATTAATCCAGTCCTGATAGTCCAGCATGGCCGGATCGATGTATTGTAATATTTCCAGCAGATCAGTTCTGCGTTCCATCGCTGGCCCTCCAATCGTAAGTCTTGGGCTCTATGCCCTGGGTGCCTTTGCCCAGCCGGTGGCGGCAATGCGATCAATCATCTTTTTGCTGTATCAAATGGCCATTGCCCTACGTGCTGGAATCCATATTTTTCCAGGCAACGAATCTGCTTTGGCGTAGTTAAGCCGGCGGCCTGGCGCTTGTCCAGCCGGTCAAGCAGCACGGCGGCTTTTCCGGCACTTTCGATTTCATCAGGGAAAATACCTAATTTTTCCAGTGTGCTAACCTGCTTGTCTGATGGTGGCCCCATTTCCCATCCAAAGGACGGCGCGTAGCTGGACAAATCCTCCGCTTGGATGGACATTTCGAATTGCAGAGGATCCACCAGCTTGCGTTTCCTGGACTTCATTTCCTGTAGCTTCTTGGCCAATGCCTCTTCTCGTTGAGCTACCACATCCTCGCTGGCCTTC
>VOFI01003573.1_pt1 | contig 40990 bp, 66 predicted proteins | sample 5384131 | NCBI WGS metagenome assembly VOFI01 (sample SAMN12384728, study PRJNA508395) | human gut metagenome | isolation source: healthy gut H | host: Homo sapiens | reverse complement strand
CGATTCTCTAAATCGCCCACAAAGGTAGTCGATTTATTTGTTTCTGCAAATCGCCTTTTATTACTTTTTTGTGAAAAGAGACAAATCTGTTTACGTTTTTTCGTCGTTTGTAAAGTCGGGATTGCATTTTGTGAAAGATTGAGACCGCGAGAACTATCTATCCTGTGCTTTGTTGTTATTAGAAAAAGAAAATTTATGGAACTGAATCAGATAGATATACATTATTTAATAGCGGCAATTTGCGTTATTTCATCTGCGCTTGTGTTTTATACGATAGGTGTTTGGGGAGAACGTCTTCAAAGGAAATTAAAGTTTTGGCATATCATTTTCTTCTTCTCGGGTTGCTGGCCGACACGGTGGGTACAAGTCTGATGGAGCATATTGCCGAACTTTACTCATCTGCATGACGAAATGCATACGGTGACAGGGGCAATTGCTATTCTTCTGATGTTTGTACATGCGTTATGGGCGATATGGACTTATGTGAAGGGAACGCCTATAGAAAAGAGACATTTTAATCGTTTCAGCATTGTAGTTTGGTGCATTTGGCTTATACCTTATTTAATAGGAGTTTATTTGGGGATGCGATTACATGTATAATAAATAGCCTGAATAGAGCCGGCTATTCATAAATCACCTACAATATTCTTGTCGGTTGACGATAGCCGGCGATTTGGACAACTATCGTTGTCTGATTAGCCGACTGAGTTGACTGGATAGCCGACTGGAGTCGTCTGTTATTAAACAGTTGCTTTCCGTTCGGGATATATATGCTATTTGCCTGTTTCTATTAATATAGCAAGTATTGGTTCTCACTATGTGGTGAAACTGTGAAATACATATTCTGTGAAGGATGAATACCGTGTTTTATATGATTTGTTCACAGGAAGTGTCTGTAAATGAGTTGATATGCGTCGTGTGAAGGCAGTGGAGGATAGATAATGAAGTTAAGACAGGTAAGATTGTGGAAGGATTATTACTGGATGTAGAATAAAATTCGTAGCTTTGCTGCATAATTTATATAAGAAAGTTATGATCGAAGTTGTAGAATCTACTTTGCAAAAGGCTGCGGGTGAAGGAATGGATGAATTTATCCAGGCGTTTACAGATAAATATAAAGAGATTATCGGTGGCGAACTAACCGCTGAAACAATGCCTCTGCTGACAGGGGGAACAGCATTCATTGCTGGCTTATCAGATTTTTCGTGATGAGGTGATGGCGGGGGATTTTTGCCAATTAATTCAGAATGGCTATGGTGGCTATATCTTTTGATAATCCGTTTGCGAAAGTGATGCGTTTGTGGGGGAGCGGAAGAATTCTCTAAATTAGTTTATAAGGCTAAGAAAATCTTTTGATTCCAACCGGAAGGACTTGGAAAAGGAACGGACGGATGATGAATTCATGGCTATGTATGAGCAATATGAAGCTTTTGATGAATTGGAAGAGGCCTATTTAGAAATGGAAGAACAGGTCACAGCATTGATCGCAAGCTATGTAGATGAACATTTGGAACTTTTTGCAAAAAAATAAAGTAAAGGATGCAGTATTTTTAAGTACTTGCATTTATTAATTATGAATTAGAATTTATATCTTTGCAAAATCTAAAAAATATGTTTATGAAACAGATGAAATTTTTCTTGGTGGCTTTGATGGCTGTGGTTATGGGTGTGTCAGTTACTTCTTGTATGAATGGAGATGATAACCACAATGTTACAATGACTGTTCCTGTTAAGTATAATTATGGATCATTTTTGATGGGTGATGGAACTACGAAGTTGGTGCCAACTACAGAGTTGGGCTTTTGATGGAAATATGTTTATAATTTCATGCCAATATGACCAATCACAGGTGACAGCAAATAGTACTAGTATACCAGTTACTTTGCTATCTACTCCGCTTTGTATTGACCCTAAAGGTAATGAAGGTTTGAATCCTCAAAAAACGGAACCTACTAATCCTCTTTATTCATTGGATAAGCAACAGTCAAGTTTGGTTTATTATGACAAAAATACAATCGTTTTGACAATGCCATATTGGGTGAAAGTTACAAACTCTAGTGTTGAAGATTCAGAAGTAAAGAAGCATTCATTTGTTCTTTCTTATGATCCTGAAGCAATGACTGCCTCTGACACTAAGTTAAAACTATATATTAGCCATGTTGTTGAGGATGCAGGTGAGACCGTAACTCGTTCTAATTTTACATATGCTTATAGGGCTTATTCAATTAGAGCTGCTCTTGCTGCATTTAAGGAGAAAACAGGCAAATTACCGAAATACCTGAACTGACAGCTGAAATCAATAACTCAAAAGATGAATTGGTCGATAAGGATGGGAAGGAAACTTCGGTTGAACGTTCGGTTGAATATGATTACGCATTTACAGAATAACATTGAACTACAAAGAACTATTTAACATAGCAATGAAATTGATTTCCTCTCCGGCTAAGGCTTGGGAGGAAATTTCTATGGAAGAGGATAGGCGAAAAGTATTTATGGCTTTTGTTTATCCTATGATTGGTTTATGCGGTTTGTCCGTATTCATTGGTTCGTTACTGACCAATGGATGGGGAGGTCCGCAAAGTTTCCAGATAGCTATGACCAATTGTTGTGCCGTAGCGGTAGCCCTGTTCGGAGGCTATTTTCTGGCAGCTTACGCCATCAATGAAATGGGAACAAGGATGTTTGGTCTGCATAGTAATATGCCGTTGACACAACAGTTTGCAGGATATGCATTGGTTGTGCCTTTCCTGCTTCAGATAGTAACCGGACTGTTACCTGATTTTAGAATTATTGCTTGGTTGCTGCAGTTCTACATCGTCTATGTGGTATGGGAGGGAGTTCCTATACTGATGGGAGTAGAAGAAAAACAACGATTAAAATACACCCTTTTGTCGTCTGTATTGTTAATACTATGTCCGGCGGTGATACAGATCGTGTTTAATAGACTGACGGCTATACTTTTAATTAATGAGTAAAGATGAAACAACCTCCTGTAAATATAAAGAATAAACGTGCTACGTTCGATTACGAGTTGATAGATACCTACACAGCAGGTATCGTATTGACCGGTACGGAAATAAAATCCATTCGTTTGGGAAAAGCCAGTCTGGTAGATACGTTTTGCTATTTTACGAAAGGCGAATTGTGGGTGAAGAATATGCACATCGCCGAATATTTCTATGGCTCGTACAATAACCATACGGCACGTAGAGAGAGGAAGTTGTTGCTTAATAAAAAAGAATTGGAAAAACTTCAGCGGGAGATGAAAAATCCCGGCTTTACGATTGTCCCTGTACGCTTGTTTATCAATGAGAAAGGTTTGGCGAAACTGGTAGTCGCTTTGGCGAAAGGTAAGAAAGAATATGATAAACGAGAATCCATAAAGGAGAAAGACGACCGTAGAGATATGGCAAGAATGTTCAAACCGATAAGATAAACGCCGGACTGCGAAGGGTCTGGCAGATGTTGGCAGAGTAGGTAATTAGGTATTAATGTGATAAATGAAAAGACAATTTCTCAGATCGTATCCGAACGCATCCTTATTCTAGATGGAGCAATGGGTACAATGATTCAACAATATAACCTCAAAGAAGAAGATTTTCGTGGTGAGCGTTTTGCTCATATTCCCGGACAGCTGAAAGGGAATAATGACTTGTTGTGTCTGACACGTCCCGACGTGATTCAGGATATTCATCGTAAATACCTGGAAGTGGGTGCGGATATCATCGAAACGAATACATTTAGCTCAACCACTGTTTCTATGGCTGATTATCACGTGGAGGAATACGTACGTGAGATGAATCTGGCAGCCGTAAAATCTTGCTCGCGACCTAGCTGACGAGTATACAGCCAAGAATCCAGAAAAACCACGTTTTGTAGCGGGCTCCGTCGGACCTACGAATAAAACCTGTTCCATGAGTCCGGATGTCAACAACCCGGCTTATCGCGCTTTAAGCTATGACGAACTGGCTGCATCCTATCAGCAACAAATGGAAGCAATGCTCGAAGGTGGGGTAGACGCCATTCTGATTGAGACAATCTTTGATACCCTGAATGCCAAAGCTGCAATTTTTGCTGCCGAACAGGCAATGAAAGCAACAGGCGTCGAAGTCCCTGTCATGTTATCTGTAACAGTGTCTGATATTGGCGGACGAACATTGTCCGGACAAACATTGGATGCATTTCTGGCTTCTGTGCAACATGCCAATATCTTTTCAGTCGGTTTGAACTGTTCTTTCGGAGCCCGCCAATTGAAGCCATTTCTGGAACAACTGGCAGCTCGTGCACCTTATTATATTAGCGCCTATCCGAATGCCGGATTACCGAATAATCTGGGTAAGTATGACCAGACACCTGCGGATATGGCTCATGAAGTGAGAGAATATATCGAAGAAGGATTAATCAATATTATTGGTGGCTGTTGTGGTACGACAGATGCTTATATTGCCGAATATCCCGCCCTCGTGAAAGGTGCTAAACCACACGTTCCTGCTCTTGCACCGGATTGTATGTGGCTCTCCGGACTTGAACTGTTGGAAGTCAAGCCGGAAATTAAACTTTTGTGAATGTCGGCGAACGTTGCAACGTAGCCGGTTCGCGCAAGTTTCTTCGTCTCATAAATGAAAAGAAATATGATGAGGCTCTCTCTATCGCCCGCCAACAAGTGGAGGACGGTGCCTTGAGTGGTCGATGTCAATATGGATGACGGATTGCTGGACGCAAAGACAGAGATGACTATTTTCCTGAATCTTATCATGTCCGAACCGAAATAGCCCGTGTTCCGATTATGATCGACTTCTTCCAAATGGGAAGTTATTGAAGCCGGCCTGAAATGTCTGCAAGGAAAGTCAATCGTTAACTCCATTTCTCTGAAAGAAGGCGAGGACGTTTTCCCTCGAACATGCCCGTATCATCCGCCAATATGGAGCGGCCGCCGTAGTAATGGCTTTCGATGAGAAAGGACAGGTAAGCAGATACAGCCGCCCGTAAAATCGAAGTTTTGCCAACGGGTTTACCTTCTTTTGGTTAGACAAAATTGGTTTTAATCCTCACGATATTATTTTTTGACCCCAATGTGCTTGCCGTAGCTACGGGGAGAAGAACATAATAACTATGCTGTAGATTTTATTGAAGCTACCGCTTGGATAAAGAAAAATCTCCCTGGTGCACACATCAGCGGAGGAGTCAGCAACCTTCTGTTTGGTGCCGGTAAGATGTTTCTTCCCCAAGTTGTGAAGACTGCCCGTACGATGAAGAAAGCCGTAGCTATCCTGCAGACCGATTATCGAATCGGAAAAAGTGGAAGGAAGCGCCGCGGCTGGTAAAAGTGTTGCTGGCAACTGTAAAGGGCGATGTGCACGATATTGGAAAAAATATTGTAGCGGTGGTGATGGCTTGCAATGGTTATGATATTGTAGACTTAGGAGTAATGGTTCCTGCAGAAACCATCGTTCAGCGTGCTATTGAAGAAAAGGTAGATATGATCGGGTTGAGTGGACTGATTACCCATCTTTGGAAGAAATGGCGCACGTGGCTTTGGAACTCGAAAAAGCAGGACTGGATATTCCTCTTCTGATTGGTGGAGCTACTACATCGAAAATGCATACGGCATTAAAGAATTGCTCCTGTTTATCATGCTCCGGTAGTACACCTGAAAGATGCTTCCCAAAATGCAAGTGTCGCTTCCAAATTGCTCAACCCGCAGGCAAAAGCCGAGCTGGTGAATGAATTGGAAACAGAATATGAAGCACTCCGTGAAAAAGTGGGCTGATGAAGCGTGAAACGGTTTCATTGGAAGAGGCGCAGAAAAATAAGTTGAATCTGTTTTAAATAGTATCACAATGAAAAAGATTTTCTCTTTCTTATGTCTGATTGTAGCAGTCACTGCTATGACCTCCTGTTCTTCTGCAAAAGAAGAAAAAGGAACATCCGGAACCGGAAATGCTGTGTTGGATAATATTTTCGAGCGCAAAAGTGTGCGTGCTTATCTGAATAAAGGAGTAGAGAAAGAGAAAAATCGACTTGATGCTTCGTGCCGGAATGGCTGCTCCTACGGGTAGGGATATCCGTCCATGGGAATTTATAGTAGTATCTGATCGTGCCAAACTGGATTCAATGGCTGCTGCGCTTCCTTATGCCAAAATGCTGACCCAGGCCCGTAACGCTATCATCGTCTGTGGAGATTCTGTACGTTCGTCTTATTGGTATTTGGATTGTTCAGCAGCAGCGCAGAAATATTCTGCTGGCTGCCGAAAGTCTGGGACTGGGGGCTGTGTGGACGGCTGCATATCCTTATGAAGACCGTATGCAGGTGGTACGCAAATATACCCATCTACCTGAGAATATTCTTCCTCTTTGTGTCATTCCTTTCGGCTATCCGGCTACAAAAGAGCAGCCGAAACAGAAATATGACGAGAAAAAGATACATTATAATCAGTATTAGTAAGCAAAAGTTTTGTCTTTTCAATAATTTCCTTACATTTGCGGCTTAATTGATTAAAATCTGATACGCAAATGTTTGGAATAGACGACCCTTTTATAATTCTGCCTTACCTTCTTTCGGTGGTATGTGTGATCTTTGCTGCCTGGTTTGGGCTGAAGTATTGGAATAAGGACGACGATAAAGACGAAACGCGATGAATACATTTACTCTTGGCTTGATTGTGGTAGCTTATCTGCTGTCATTGGCCTACCTCGGTTTTTTAGGATATAAGAAGACTACGAATACCAGTGATTATCTGGTTGGCGGACGTCAGATGAATCCGATAGTGATGGCGCTTTCTTATGGTGCTACGTTTATCTCTGCATCTGCTATTGTAGGTTTTGGAGGAGTGGCGGCAGCTTTCGGAATGGGTATTCAGTGGCTCTGTTTCCTCAATATGTTTGTTGGGGTGGTTATAGCTTTTATCTTTTTCGGTTTGCGTACCCGGCGTATGGGGGCGAAGTTGAATGTGAGCACTTTCCCTCAATTATTAGGCCGTCATTTCCGTTCCCGTAATATACAGGTATTTATTGCTGCTGTTATTTTCATCGGAATGCCGCTTTATGCAGCGGTTGTAATGAAAGGTGGAGCCGTATTCATCGAACAAATCTTTCAGATTGATTTCAATGTTTCCTTAGTTGATATTTACCTTGGTTATTGCTGCTTATGTCATAGCAGGGGGAATGAAAGGAGTAATGTATACAGATGCTTTGCAAGGCAGTTATCATGTTTGGCTGTATGTTATTTCTGTTGTTTTCTTTGATATCAGGTGCTTGATATGAACTTTATCGAAGCTAATAAAGAATTGACTGCCATTGCTCCGCTAGTTCCGGAAAATTTAAAGCGCTAGGACATCAAGGGATGGACTGCAATGCCTGTCACAGGTTCTCCACAATGGTACTCACTTGTTACTTCTCTTATTTTAGGAGTAGGAATCGGCTGTCTTGCACAGCCGCAGTTAGTGGTTCGCTTTATGACCGTGGAGAGTAGCAAGCAGTTGAACCGCGGTGTATTTATCGGTTGTTTCTTTCTGATTATAACAGTAGGGGCTATCTATCATGCCGGAGCTTTGAGTAACCGTTTCTTCCTGAAAACAGAAGGAGCGGTTGCTACCGAAGTAGTGCAGGACATCGATAAGATTATTCCATATTTTATTAATAAAGCGATGCCCGACTGGTTTGCCGCACTCTTTATGTTGTGTATCCTTTCGGCCAGTATGTCTACGTTAAGTTCGCAGTTCCATACGATGGGTGCTTCGGTAGGCTCTGATATTTACGGAACTTATAAACCCCGTTCGCGGAATAAACTTACCAATGTGATCCGTCTGGGCGTATTATTCTCTATTCTGGTCAGCTATATTATTTGCTATATGTTGCCTCATGATATTATAGCCCGTGGAACTTCTATCTTTATGGGAATTTGTGCAGCCGCTTTTCTTCCGGCCTATTTCTGTGCTTTATATTGGAAGAAAGCTACTAAACAAGGTGTCATGGCAAGTCTTTGGGTGGGAACAATCGGCAGTCTGTTTGCCTTGTGTTTCTTCATCAGAAAGAATCTGAAGCATTAGGTATCTGTAAAGCGTTATTCGGACGGGATGTGTTGATTACCACTTATCCTTTCCCTGTGATTGACCCGATATTATTTGCCTTACCATTATCTGTATTAGCCATCATCGTAATCAGCTTAGTAACCAAAAATAAGTATTAAGTAAGTATCAAGTATTAAGTATTACGCCATGCGGATAAGCACCTCAAAGGCCACGGTTAATACTTTACTTGATACTTAATATTAATCATGCTTTTATTTTCTTTTGTAGGATTCGTAGCGCGACATAATATCTCGAACGAAATTGTAAGTTTCTATGCCACGAAAATATCCGTTTTTACAGATCGGGTCGGTGAAGTATTCTTGATTGCTTTTGAGCAAGATGAAGTTTTCTACATTATCTTTCCATACTAATTTGTTTTTCCGTATTTTTCGGCTAGCGCCATGGCATCATATATATGTCCCAAGCCGGCATTATAAGATGCCAGAATGAAATTGAGCCGTTCCTGTTTGTCGGGAATCATACTGAAACTGCGGTCGGTGGCGGTAATATATTTAATAGCCGCTTTCACACTTTCCTCCGGGTTCTGCTCTTTGCCGGGAGGTACTCCCATTGCCCGGGCTGTGGCAGGCATTAACTGCATGAGTCCTTTGGCGCCTGCCCAGGATACAGCGGTGGTATCGAAATTGGATTCTGTATACGCTAATGATGCAAGCATACGCCAGTCCCAGCCGATGTCTTTTTGGAATACTTCCTTTGAATAAATCATCATAATGAGATATCTTTCCTTCTTTTTAAGGAAAGGATAGGAGAATGGGGCATCATTTTGCTATTCTCGAAATAACGTTTCATACTCGCTGTGTAAGCAGGAGAAGTCATGTTTTCCTGATGCCATTGGGTAGCGGCGGCTGCGAGCTCGGGGCTGTCTTTTCGTACCGCCCACGAAGAACGTTGATCGAAACTGATGGACAGGCCGATATTTAAATTGGGATAATAGGTCTTATTTAAGTCTGGCTAAATCATTGTCGGCCACCGTATACAGAATTTTTCCTTGCGCTACTTGCGTAATCAAGTCCTCAATAGTGATACTGTCATTGGTGACTTCATGAATCCGGATACCTCCTCCTAATTCGCTGTTCAGATTGACGAGGCGGTCATAATATTTCCCCGGCTTTACGTATATATCTTTTCCTACCAGTTCGGTTACGTCTTTCAACGGCTTCTGTTTTCCCTCTTCCTTGTTGAACAATCACTTGGTGAGTGATGACATCTTCGCCACAATAAAGAAGACTGTCTTTCCACTCTTTGGTGATAGGCAGATTATAGGCAATCATATCTCCTTCGCCTGCCAATAATTTTTGGATCATCTCGTCAACGCTGTTGGCAACTTCAATCCTAAGCTTTAGTCCCAGACTTTTGGCAAACTGCTCGCTAAGTTCATACTGGAATCCCATGTCCTGTCCGCGATAAATAAAATAGGATGTAGAACTGTATAAAGTCAGCACTACCAGTTCTCCGTTATCTTTTATCTGTTGTAAATCAACAGCTTCTTCTTGTTCGGCTGCTGCATTATGATTGCCGCGACACCCCATAACACTGCAAAGCAAGACTAATGCAATCAGTAATTGACAGTGGAAAGCTGGCAAATTGCGCCCGTTTTTTAATTTTCGGCCATTGTTATTTATTTAAAATGTTTTTGATATACATTGTGAGAATATCGATTGCTACCTGATTGTTTCCGCCTTCCGGTACGATAAGATCGGCATATCGCTTGCAAGGCTCTATAAATTGCAGATGCATAGGCTTCAGAATACGCGTGTAGCGTTCCATTACAGCCTCGGCTGTGCGGCCACGCTCTACGACATCGCGCTGGATGACGCGGATAAGGCGTTCGTCCGGGTCTGCGTCAACAAAGATTCTGAGGTCCATCATGTTGCGCAGCTTCTTATCACATAGGGCAAGGATACCTTCAATGATAATGACCTCACGAGGTTCGATATGAATGGTTTCGGGCTGGCGCGTGCAGTCAGGTAGGAATAGGTGGGCTGTTCGATACTCTTCCCTTCTTTCAGCGTCATACATGCTTGGATAGAGACTCCATTCAAAAGCATCCGGATGGTCGAAATTAATATTCTGGCGTTCTTCTTCTGGCACATGACTGCTGTCTTTGTAATAAGAGTCCTGAGGTAATAAAACTACTTCACCAGCCGGCAGGCTTTCTACAATTTTACGTACGACGGTGGTCTTTCCGGACCCGGTTCCGCCTGCAATTCCTATTATTAACATCCGTTTAAGTATATATTTGAAAAAATAGAGTATTTTTTGCATTACTAAATGTGATTGCATTAACAAGACAAATATAGAAACAATTCATTAAAATAACAACGTAATGGTAAAACACATTGTATTATTTAAGTTAAAAGACGAAGTTCCTGCTGAAGAGAAACTGGAAGTCATGACTAAATTCAAGGAAGCGATAGAAGCTCTTCCTGCTAAAATTTCTGTAATTCGCAAAGTGGAGGTCGGATTGAATATGAATCCCGGTGAAACATGGAATATTGCGCTTTACAGTGAGTTTGATACACTAGAAGATGTTAAATTCTACGCAACACATCCCGATCACGTAGCTGCCGGAAAGATTCTGGCTGAAACGAAGGAGAGTCGTGCGTGCGTAGACTATGAATTATAAACCCCAAAAATAAAGATGAGAAAAATAATTTCTTTCCTGCTTTTAAGCTTTGTTGTATATGCATTGCAAGCGCAGATCAAAGATCCGGTAAAGTTTAAAACAGAGCTGACAGCTCTCTCCGATACGGAGGCAGAGGTGGTGTTTACAGCTACCATGGACAAAGGGTGGCATGTTTATTCTACCGATCTTGGAGACGGAGGCCCTATTTCCGCCACATTTAATGTTGATAATAAATCGGGTGTCGAGCTTGTAGGCAAATTGAAGCCTGTAGGCAAAGAAGTATCTACTTTCGATAAACTGTTCGAAATGAAAGTGCGCTATTTCGAGAATACTGCCAAATTCGTGCAGAAAGTAAAGTTCACTGGTGGAGCTTACGCGATCGAAGGTTATCTGGAGTACGGAGCTTGTGATGACGAGAGTTGTCTGCCTCCTACTCAGGTGCCGTTTAAGTATTCCGGAGTAGCAAAAGCCGGAAATGCCGCTGCAACGAAAACAGAACAATCGAAAGCAGAACAACCGGAACAAAAAGTAGTGGATAAGGCAGATAAGAAAGAAGAGGCAACTTCTGTTGCTTCGAAAGACTCATCTGCTATGATGGAGTTGGTGCCTGCAACTACAACGGAAGCAGCCACGGATATTCAGCCGGCAGTTGCCTCTAGTGAACTTTGGAAACCCGTTATCAGTGATCTGCAAGCATTAGGTGAGGAGCACGGTCAGGAAGATATGTCCTGGATATATATATTTTCATTACTGGTTTCCTTGGAGGATTATTGGCTTTGTTCACTCCTTGTGTGTGGCCGATTATTCCGATGACAGTCAGTTTCTTCTTAAAACGTAGTAAAGACAAAAAGAAAGGAATTCGTGATGCGTGGACATACGGTGCATCTATTGTAGTGATTTATGTGGCATTGGGCTTGGCTATTACTTTGATTTTCGGAGCCAGTGCATTAAACGCTTTATCTACCAATGCTATTTTCAACATTCTCTTCTTCCTGATGTTGGTGATTTTTGCCGCTTCATTCTTTGGAGCGTTTGAAATCAGACTACCCTCGAAGTGGGGAAATGCAGTAGATAGCAAAAGCTGAATCTACGACCGGTTGCTAAGTATTTTCCTGATGGCTTTCACGCTTTCATTGGTGTCTTTCTCTTGTACAGGTCCGATTATCGGATTTCTTGCTGGTACAGGTATCTACAACAGGAAGCGTAGTTGCTCCGGCTATCGGTATGTTAGGATTTGCCATCGCTTTGGCATTGCCGTTCACACTCTTCGCCCTGTTCCCGTCTTGGCTGAAATCTATGCCGAAATCCGGTGGATGGATGAATGTAATCAAAGTAACGCTGGGTTTCCTCGAATTAGCATTTGCACTTAAATTCTTGTCAGTTGCTGATTTGGCTTATGGTTGGAGATTGCTTGACCGCGAAACATTCCTGGCTTTATGGATTGTCATCTTTGCTTTGCTTGGATTCTACCTGTTGGGTAAGATCAAATTCCCGCATGATGACGATGATAATAAGGTGGGAGTAACCCGCTTCTTTATGGCGTTAATCTCTTTAGCATTTGCCGTATATATGGTTCCCGGTTTGTGGGGAGCACCATTGAAAGCCGTATCTGCATTTGCTCCGCCTATGCAGACGCAAGATTTCAATCTGCATAAGAATGATGTACACGCGAAATTCGATGACTATGATTTAGGAATGGAATATGCCCGTCTGAACGGAAAACCGGTTATGCTCGACTTTACCGGATATGGTTGCGTAAACTGCCGTAAGATGGAAGCAGCGGTATGGACTGACCCGAAAGTGAGTGATTTGATTAATAACGACTACGTATTGATTACTCTCTACGTGGATAATAAGACTCCGTTGACAGAGCCCGTAAAGATAATCGAGAACGGTACAGAACGTACTTTGCGTACTGTGGGCGATAAATGGAGCTATCTGCAACGTGTGAAGTTCGGAGCTAATGCCCAGCCTTTCTATGTATTGCTGGATAATCAGGGTAAACCGTTGAATAAGTCGTATGCATATAATGAAGATATTCCTAAGTATATTGAATTCTTACAGACCGGATTGGAGAATTATAAGAAAGGGAAAAATTAAAATCTTCGATAAGGCACTGTCTTGAATGATAAATGAAATAAAAAGCGGTCTCATCTTTTCGGTGAGATCGCTTTTTATTTTTTTTATTTCAGAAAAAATACATAGGTTTGTAACATTATAACGATACCTTTGTGGCCAAAAATAAAGAAAATATGTACGCAACAGACACTCTTGTAAATGAACGGGAATTGGTTCTCCGTCTGATAGACGGAGATGAAGAGGCCTTTTGCGAACTTTATGCCGCTTACAAGAATCGTTTGCTCTACTTCGCCCCTGAAGTTCGTCAAGTCGCGTGAATTTGCGGAGGATATATTTCAGGATGCTTTTACGGTAGTTTGGCAAACCCGTCGTTTCATCAATCCCGAAGCCTCTTTTTCTTCCTACCTTTATACCATCGTACGTAATCGTATTCTGAATCAGTTGTGCGATATGGCTAATGAAGATCAGCTGAAAGAGCAGATTCTTTCTCAAGCGATCGATTCAGCGAACGAGACCAATAACCATATTCTGCTCAATGATTTGAAAGAGATTGTTGCCCGTGCATTGGAACAATTGACACCCCGCCAACGGGAAGTGTTCAAAATGAGCCGTGAACTACAGATGTCTCATAAAGAAATAGCCGAAGCATTGGGCGTTTCAGTTCATACAGTGCAAGAACATATTTCTCTTTCTCTAAAAGTGATTCGTTCCTATTTGACTAAATATTCAAGTACATCAGCCGATGTACTTTTTTGATTCTATTGTGCTTGAATTTATAATAAATGTTAATCACACCCTAGCTCTTTCTTACTTTTGTGTATTACTTATACAAAGGGAAGGAAATTAATATCCTTATATTGAATATATGATGAAAGATACTAAAACAGAAAAAGATAAATTGCATCGTTACCTGGATGACCTTTATACCCGGGATGATGCTTCACAGTTTTGCAAAGTATTAAGATTCAGAAAACCAAGATATATTGGACGAACTGGCAGCAGAGGTTTGGGAAGAATCCGGGAACTTGCAGCCTGCTACTGATTTGGAGCGGGAAAAATATAAAGAGAGGCACGCCAATTACTGAAGCGTATTGAACACAAAAAACGTACATGGTTCCGCCGGGCTTCTGTGGTGGCGGTCAGTACAGCGGCTGTAATAGCCATTATAATAGGGAGTGTCAACTTTTTCCGGTATATGAATGAACAACAGGTCACATTGGCTGAAGTTACCACTTCCTTTGGTGAAAAAAGACAAGTGACTTTGCCGGATGGGACTCTTTTGGTTCTGAACTCTTGTTCGCAAGTGCGTTATCCGGATCGTTTTGTTGGGGAGATCTCCGTGAAGTGGAACTTGAAGGAGAGGGATATTTCCGTGTTGCCCGCAATGAAAAGATGCCATTTATTGTGAGGACGAAGCGACTGGATGTTCAGGTGTTAGGTACTCGATTTGATGTAAAGTCCTATTCAACAGATGAGATAGTGTCTGTGAGTGTGGAGAGTGGTAAAGGTGCAGGTCGATTTGCCGGAAGCGATGATGAGGTTGACTGCTAAAGAGCAGGTGCTTATCAATACGGTTTCCGGTGAATATAGCAAGAAAACAGAAGACAGGGGGTGGCTGTCTGGATGAAAGGCGGGTTACGTTTTACAGTACACCTATCCGCGATGTGGCAAAAGAACTGGAACGGGTATATAATTGCCGGATTACTTTTGCTTCCGGTCAGGATTTCAACAACTTGATTACCGGCGAACATGATAACAAGAGTCTGGAGTCCGTACTTAAATCCATCGAATTTATCAGCGGTGATATCAATTATAAGAAAGAGGGCATCAATGTACTTCTTTATAAAGAATGAGATGAATAATAGATAATGTTCAACCTTTTAAAAAATAATAGATGAAAACAGCTCCTTCATGAACCCCCAAAATGATAGAAGCACTCCAAAGGAATGCCTCTATCCGCAATCCGGACGGATATTCATAAGCTTCGACCCAAATGAATAACGTATCGCGCATTGCTTGTTTTTAATAACTTTAGTCAATTACTAAAACGCACAAATTTATGAATAATCTTCTTATTTGTAAAGGGATAAGTAAAAATAGCTGTTCGTTTTTAGCTTTTTTACTATTCACCTTCATTTTAATAGCTCCGGCTGCTGCTCAGACATTGAAAGAGCATGATATTACGCTTCGTGTGCAAAACGAGCCGGTAGAGAGTGTTTTCAATAAAATCAGCAAACAGACTAATTTTAAGTTTCTCTATGATCAGGAGACGGTGAACAAGGCTCCGAGAGTTTCTTTCGACATTAAAAATGCTTCATTAAAACAGATTCTGGGAGAAATTACTTCCCAGGCCAAGCTTTATTTCAATAGGACCGATCATACAATTGCTGTCAGCAAACAGCCGCTTAAAAAGAAGAAACTGCTCAACGTGCACGCACTATCCAGGGAATAGTTGCAGATGATAAAGGAGAACCGGTGATTGGTGCCAGTGTGCAGATTAAGGGAGAAGGCAGTGGTACGATTACCGATATTGACGGACGTTATTCATTAATGAATGTACCGGAGTCTGCAACATTGACTATTTCTTATATTGGATATAAAACGGTGAATATCTCTGCAAAGGATAAGAAATACGGCGAAAATCACGTTGGTGGAAGATAGTAAGATGATTGATGAGGTAGTAGTGGTGGGATATGGAGTTCAGAGAAAAGAGACGTCTCTACTTCTATTTCTTCCGTGAAAGCTGAACAAATAGCGGAAGTTTCTGCTTCAGACTTTTCGTCAGGCGTTGGCGGGTAAGATGCCGGGGGTACAGGTTACACAGCCAAGTGGTGATCCGGAGGGAAGCGTAAGTATCCGTGTTCGTGGTATCAGTACGGTTAATGCCGGTAGTGATCCTCTTTATATTATCGATGGCGTGCCGGTGGAACGTGGATTTGCCAATCTGAATAATAATGATGTTGAATCTGTGGAAGTTTTGAAAGATGCTTCTTCGGCAGCTATTTATGGTAGTCGTGGATCGAATGGTGTAATTATTATCACGACCAAGCAGGGACAATCGGAAAAATGAAAGTGCAGTATGATGGATATTATGGTATCCAGAGTGTTTCGAAGAAACTTTCAATGATGAATGCATATCAGTTTGCCGAATTTGCAAAGGATGGTCATGACAACGCTTATCTGGATGCCAATCCCGGAGGATCGCCGGACGATCCGAATGGAATGCGTCCCAACTCATGGGAACGTATTCCTCACCGAACTCTTTCCCTTATCTGAATGGTGACAAAGGACTTGACCGATACGGATTGGCAAGATGCTATATTTCCGTACTGCTGCTACTACCAGCCACAATGTTTCTATTTCCGGCAGAGGAAAGACAGTCGGCTATTTCATTTCAGCCAACTATTATGATAAAGAAGGTATTATAATTAATTCCGACTTTAAGAAATATAGCATGCGTATGAATCTGGACGGAAAATATAAAAGACTGAAATTCGGTCTTAATTTTTCTCCTTCTTATTCGACTTCCAACCGGGTAGATGCTTCCGGGTCGAATGGTATTGTTCAGTCGGCCTTGATAATGCCTCCTGTGTGGCCGGTATATAATTCCGACGGTAGTTATAACTATCAGGGAAATGGCTATTGGAGAATTGGCAATGACTATCAGCACAATGCGGTATTAAATCCTGTGGCAATGGCCAATCTCCAATCGGACGTTGTAGACCGTATGGCTATTGTCGGAAAAGTCTTTGCGGAATTGGAGTTATATAAAGGGGCTTACTTATAACATTTCTTTTTTGGTGGCGATTATTACGGTTCGCATAATGACCAATATCGTTCTTCGGAACTTCCTTTATTGGGACAGAAGTATTATGATGTAAAGTCAAATCCGACTGCAGCCTACAGTTCATCAGGTTTTTATTTCAACTGGTTGGTGGAGAATAAAATCAATTATAACACGACGATTAAGGATGCTCATTCCATCAATGTGGTCTTAGTACAGTCGGCTCAAAAAAGAGACATATAAAGGTGATAATGTGACGGCGGCCGATTTCCCGAACGACTATATACAAACAATTTCCGGAGGTACGGTGACGAAAGGTGCATCTGATAAAACCCAATGGACGATTGCTTCTTATCTGGCAGCGTATGCAGTATAGCTATAAAGGTAAATATATGGCTTCGGGAGCTATTCGTGCGGATGGTTCTTCCCGTTTCGGCAAGAATAACCGGTGGGGATATTTTCCTTCAGCTTCTTTGGCGTGGAGAATAAGCGGAGAAGACTTTTTCACGAAAGCAAAATTCCTGTCGTTTGTTGATGATTTGAAGTTAAGAGCGAGTTATGGAGTGACCGGTAACTTCCAGATTGGCAATTATGATCATTTGTCTCTGATGGCTTCCGATAACTATATACTCGGTACAGGCAATGGGCAGTTGGTGAATGGATATAAACCTAGTACCATAAAGAATGAGGATTTGAGTTGGGAAAAGAATGCGATGGTGAATGTGGGTGTTGATTTGCAGATGTTCAAAGGATTGCTGGGATTAACTGTGGATTATTATAATACCAATACCTCTAATATGTTGTTGAATGTACCAGTTCCCCACCTGACCGGATATAGCACTGCATTGATGAATATCGGTAAAGTGAATAATAGGGGATGGGAAGTTGCTTTGACCTCACAGAAGAATATAACTAAAGATTTCGGTTATTCGTTCAATGCTAATTATGCCACTAATACGAACGAAGTGAAGGCACTCGGTCCGGGTAATGCTCCTATCATATCTACCGGTAGCGTAGATCATGCTTATTACATAACGAAAGTTGGTGAACCCATCGGATGTTATTATCTGTTGGTGCAGGATGGAATTTTCTCCAATGAAGAAGAATTAAAAAAGTATCCTCATTTCAGTAATACCCAGCCGGGAGATTTCCGCTTTGTGGATGTAGACGGAGATGGTGTGATGGATTTGGATAAAGATCGTACAATCGTGGGTAACTATATGCCCGATTTCACCTATGGATTTGGTGGTAAAGTCTGGTTTAAGGGATTTGACCTTGATTTTAATTTTCAGGGAGTATATGGCAATGAGATTCTGAATCTGAATCGCCGATACATTGATAATCTGGAAGGCAATACCAATGGCACTACCATCGCCTTGAATCGTTGGAAGAGTCCGGAAGATCCGGGAAACGGTCAGGTGAATCGTGCCAATCGTAAGTCAAAAGGTTATAATGGTCGTACTTCAACTTGGCATTTGGAAGATGGTTCTTATCTGCGGTTGCAGAATGTGACACTAGGATATACTTTGCCGAAGAACTTGACTCAATGCTTTTTCGTAGAAAAGTTAAGAGTATACGTTTCCGGACAAAATCTCTGGACTTCAACTAATTATAGCGGATACAATCCGGAAGTGAATGCCCGGCCGAGTAATTCTCTTTCACCGGGTGAGGATTATGGAACTTATCCATTGGCTAAAACATTCTTGTTTGGATTAAATATAACTCTTTAATCATCCTTTAAAATACACGTTGTATGAAAAAATATAAACTAATACTATTCTTGTCAACTGCCTTGTTATCAGTTGCCTGTACAGATAGTTTCTTCGATTTGGAACCGAGTAGCAGTGTGCCTACAGATAAAGTATATAAGACAGCGGACGATTTTAATGTAGCTGTGATGGGATGTTACTCTAAATTGCAGACACAGGTTTCCTATTTTACGGAGTGCTGCGAATATCGGAGTGATAATTTGACATTGAGCGCACCTACTGCCGGAACACAAGATCGTTATGATATAGATCAGTTTGCGGATAAAGCCTCTAATGGAATATTGGAATCCGCCTGGGCGAACTTTTTAATAATGGAGTCTATCGTTGTAATCTTATATTAGATAGGATTGATGAAGCCAACTTTGACGCTACTCTGAAAAAACAATATAAAGGAGAAGCCCTTTTATCCGTGCTCTTACTTATTTTAATATGTATCGTTTATGGGGAGGAATACCGATGACTGATAAAGTGGTGACGGTGGCTGAAGCTCTTAAAATCGGACGTAGTTCAGAGCAGCAGGTTTTTGATTTCCTTGTCGGCGATTTGAATCAGGTTATCAATGAGAGTATGCTGCCTTCTTCTTATGCGGGTACTGATACGGGACGTGCGACCTCCGGTGCTGCAATGGCATTGCTGGGAAAGATTTATCTGACTTTCCATAAATGGACGGAGGCTCGCAATGTGCTATCTCAACTAGTGGGTCGGTATTCTTTAATGACTACCCCCGAACAGGTGTTTTTTGACGTGAACAATAAAATGAACGATGAGATCATTTTTGCTGTTCGCTTTAATAAGGATGTCGAAGGAGAAGGGCATGGATACTGGTTCTCTATTATTAACCTGACCGATGATACCAATCAGACAAAGGCGCTGAAAGAGTGCTACAAAGATGGGGATAAGCGCAAGAATCTGATTACTTATGTAAAGGTGGAAGATAAGGTATGTGTCATGAATAAATTTAAAGGATGTCAAAAAGTGCGACCTATAATACAGTCGGTAATGACCAGATTATTCTCCGTTATGCCGATGTGCTGTTGATGTATGCTGAAGCTTTGAATGAAATTAGTTACAGCAATTTGCAGAATTCAGAAGCCTTGGTTGCTTTGAATGCTGTACATACCCGTGCCGGATTGTCTCCGATTTTGATTACAGAGTTTCCCGACCAGGATAGTTTCCGTAGTGCGATCATGCTGGAACGTCAACAGGAATTTCCTTATGAGGGACAGCGTTGGTTCGATTTGGTACGTATGGGAGGTGCTAAGGAAGCCATGAAAGCGGAAGGACATATTATTCAGGATTACCAATTCCTGTATCCTATTCCCAAAACAGAATTGGAAAGAATAAACAACACAGAATTGTTGTGGCAGAATACGGGATATTAATAGGGTTAAACTAAAAGAATTCAGACAATGAAAAAAATACTATATAGCTTGTTGTTTATTCTCACAGTAGTTTTTACTGCTTGTGAAGAAGATCTGCCAAAAGCAAGTTTCGATTTATATGAACTGAAGTCACTTACGGCAACAGCCGGAGATATGAATGTGACTCTTGCTTGGGAGGCATACGAAAATGCCCGGCCTAATGAATATTTGATTCTTTGGACTTCCGGATCGTCAGACGCGGAAGGAGGTGAGATGACTGTGGATGCAAAAACAATGACTGCCACTATCAATAATCTGGTGAATGACGTTGCTTACACTTTTTTCTGTGCAGCCTCGTTATACGGGAGGATTGGCTAGTAAAACGACTGCTGCTTGTACGCCGAAGAATGCGAGATACCCGATTTCTGATCTGACGGCAGCAGCCGGCAATGAAAGAGTGCGTTTGAGATGGACGAAACCTGCAAGTGAACGTTTCACTCGCTATCAGGTTACCGTGAATCCCGGTAATCAGATTATCAATCTGGATGACACTTCATTGGAAGAATACATCGTTGATGGTTTGACTAACGATCAGGAATATACATTCAATGTAGTCTGTGTTTATCTTACAGGCAATTCTATTGCGGTGGAAACTTCTGCTACTCCGGGATTGATCCATCCTATTCTCGCTAGTACGGAACTGGTCGTGTGGGAGCCTTGTGCCTTTGCTTATAACGATATGTATTTCATGGCAGGTGAAGTGAAATCGGTAAGCTGGGATTTTGGTGATGGTACGACATCGGGGAGAAAACAATCCGGTGCATGCTTTTTACTACTACCGGAACTTATACAGTAGCTGTTACGGTGACTTATGTTAAATAACACAACCGAGTCGGGTAGTCTGGCTGTTACAGTCGGCAATTATAAATGGAATTCTGTCGATTTGAACTTCGGCGGACTTACCGGATATGTAAAGACTTCCAATCCGGTGTTCTCTCCGGATGGAAAAACAATGTACATCCCAACATCTACTCCTGCGGGTCATTTATTTGCTATTGATGTAGTGAGCGGTGAATTCAAATGGGTGTTTGCTATCAGTCAGATAACTTATGGCGGAGGTGCGTTGGTGGCTCCTGATGGTACAATCTATCAGTGTGTAAGAAATGCCACTATTAATAATGTATATGCTATTAATCCGAACGGAACTCAAAAAGTGGGCAGTAAAATTGGATGCTGCGATAGGAGCTTTCCCTGCATTGTCGGCCGATGGTGTTCTTTTACTGTCTCACCAATAAGAGTACGTTGTATGCGCTGGATGCATCCAGTGGTGCTATTAAATGGCAACAATCGCTTGACGGAGCAACCGGTAGTGCTGTGGCTATTGATAAAGCCGGAAATGTTTATGCAGGTACAAGTGCAGCCATTTATTCTTTTAAATCGAATAAAGAGCAGAATTGGAAATTGGAAGAAGTGAATGTGACAGAACAGGCTACGTTTGCTTTGAAGGATCAGGTACTTTATGCGACTTTGAAAAACGGAGGACTCGTTGCTGTCGATATGACAAACGGGACAAAAAGAAATGGACGTATCCGACTACGAAAGGTGATGCCTATTTTCCGATTGTAGATAAAAATGGTAATATCTACTTTACTGAAAAAGGATCGCAGACAGTTCATGCAGTAAATGCCAACGGGGCTAAAATCTGGGAGAAAAAAGTGGGTAACAATTTGAACTACAGTGGAGGTGCTTTGAGTACGGATGGTATTCTTTATATAGGTACCCAATCGAATAACAAAGTGTTGGGACTTGATATCACTAATGGAAACATTGTTTTTGAAGAAATTGTAGGACAACAAGTCATGGCAGCTGTTACTATTGGTCCGGACAAACGGCTTTATTGCGGAACGATCGGATCTGGTAATATCGGTTCGATAAAGGCTTTTTGCTGTCAATAAGACATTAGCAACAGACTCCTGGAGTATTCGTGGTGGTGATATTCAAGGTACAAACCGTCAAAAAAGTAAGTGATAATGAGAATCTCGGTTTTTATTGTATTTATGACGATGACAATGGGAGTATATGCACAGAAATATAAAGTAGGTACTACTACGGCTTTGTGGAAAGTACCTGCTTCCACAGACTTTTCTCAAGCTCGGTCTGTGGGGCTAGAGTATGTGGAAGTAGCATTTAACCAGTGTTATAGAGGAGTTCCGGCAGATGAAGTTGTTCCTCGTATCCGGGATATGAAAGCAAAAATTGATAGTGCCGGTATCAAGGTCTGGTCTATACATCTTCCTTTTCACGCATGTTGGACATATCGGTGCTGGATGAAAAGAAAAGGAAAGAAAATGTAGATTTTATGGTGGAGATGATTGAACAGTGTGCTCAATTTCAACCGAAATGTTTAGTTCTGCATCCAAGTTCCGAACCGATTGACGACAGTATTCGGGCACAAAGAATAGCCAATGCTTCCAGGTCTATCGCTTATCTGAAGAAGATATGCGGATCAGATAGGAGCACAGTTATGTATAGAGAATCTGCCGCGGACTTGTCTGGGAAATACTCCTGAAGAACTTTGGGAGATTATCAAAGACATTCCCGGTGTGAAGGTTTGTTTTGATACCAATCATTATACAAAAGGAACGACGGAACATTTTGTAGAAACCATTGGTGAACGTATTGGCACCATACATGCTTCGGATTTTGATTTTGTCAACGAGTGCCACTGGCTTCCTACGCAAGGCGATATTAAGTGGGGAAAGTTAATGCACGCACTTGAAGGAGTCGGTTATGAAGGAGTTTTCATGTATGAAGCGACTAAAGATCATGAAAGCCATGATACACGTCCAACACCGGAACGGGTCGTTGAAACTTTCAATAAAATAATTAATGATTATAAAACATCTGAAATAAGATGGATATAATAAGAAAAATTCAATATTTACTGTTTTGCCTTTTGGCAATAGGTTTTGTTGCTTGCGATGATGATGACAACAACAGTACCGAAACAGGTCATGAAGGAATCCTTACTCAATTGGCAGAGGAAGTGGATGCCACAGCACAACAGTTGTGGAGTTCTTCTCCTTTGATTGTCAATACCGGACGTACCACTACTTTGACCAAGATCCAGGGATATGCGGATAAGTGTAAAGATGATTATTTCATCAGTTATCTGAATGGCTTCGATCAGGCAAGTACGAGTATGGAAAAGTGTGATCCGATTATCTATTTTTATCGGAGTGCATTTGATCGTGTAATGGATGGAATTAAAAACTCAAAAGTAGAAAAATGGTACGGCAGCGATCTGGTTACTCTATAATATGGGGTATGTGGTAAAAACTCCGTCAGGATGTTTTTGCTATTGACATTTCTCATCGTTGGGCGAAAGAGCTGGCACCTTATATTGATTTTCTGTGTTACACACAAGCACTCCGATCATTATAGTAATGATCTTATTCAGGCTATGTTTGATTTAGGCAAACCGGTATTGTCTAACTACCTGAAAGATACGACATATCCTTATACCGCAAAAGGAGATAAAGATTATGAAATAGGAAAATTCAAAATTAAAACCTGTATCACCGATCACAACAATTCCGGGTTATCTAATTTTGTGACTGTATTTTCGATTGATTGTGGTGAAGATACCGGTAACTTCGTCTTTATGCATGTAGGAGACTCCAACTATAAACCGGAACAATATACGAATCTAGCTTCTCATGTGAATGTATTGATACCACGTTACGCTCCCAATGCACTGACTGAAAATAATATTCTGGGTTCGGGTGCAGGGACAGGTAGAACCGGATTATGTCTTGTTATCACATATCTTGGAACTGGCTCATGCAGGTGTTGATGAATCAAGATGGTCATTGGATATGGCACTCGAACGGGCTTCGAAGATTAACTGTGAACAGACTTATGTACCAATGTGGGGAGAAAAAATGGTCTGGAAAAACAATAAACTGAATTAAAATTCTTGATGCTCGAACTTATGAAACGGATATGTAACTTCATACTTCTTCTATGTTTGGTACAACTGGCTGTTGCTCAAAATAGAATAGCTGAAATCAGAGAAAATCTGCTGGGAAATCATCCAGATAAAATATTGGTTGTATCCCACCGGGCTGACTGGCGTAATGCCCCGAAAACTCATTGCAAGGTATACAGAATTTCATTGATATGGGTGTCGATATGGTGGAGATCGATTTGAAACGAACCAAAGACGGACATTTAGTAGTGATGCATGATAAAACAATCAATCGTACCATGACTGGAAAAGGACTGGTGGAAGATTATACATTGGCCGAATTGAAAGCAATGCGTCTAAAAAATGGAGTAGCTTGTAAAACAAGACATCAGATTCCTACATTGGAGGAAGTGATGTTGCTCTGCAAAGGTAAGATCATGGTAAATATTGATAAGGGGTATGATTATTTTCAGGAAGCTTATATTGTACTCGAAAAGACGGGAACGGTTGACCAGTGTGTTATCAAAGCCGGCCTTCCTTATGAACAAGTGAAAGCCGAAAACGGTGCTGTATTGGATAAAGTAATTTTTATGCCTATTGTACAGTTGCACAAAAAAGGAGCCGAAGCTATTATTGATAGTTACCAGACACACATGAAGCCTGCTGCTTATGAGTTAGTATTCGATAATGATAGCCCGGAGGTGCTTAACCTGATAAAGAAAAGTGCGTGATACAGGTTCTAACTTGTTTATAAACTCTCTTTGGCCCGAATTATGTGGCGGTCATGATGATGACCGTGCGGTGGAACTTCATCAACCGGAAGAAAGCTGGGGATGGATCATTAATCAGGGAGCGAAATTAATTCAAACTGATCGTCCTGCCCTCTTATTGGAGTATCTGCGCAAAAAGAAACTTCACGACTAACCGTATTTCTTCATGTTAAACAGCTTATAAACTTTTACAAGGTCTCTTCACCGGGACCTTGTAACGGGGAGGCTTTGTCTTCATCCGGCTTTCATTCCGATGCCCGTCGTCTGAAAATACCTGAAATGGTCTACTTTCCTTTCTGCGACTTTTGGTTACGGTATGTATTATGTTTGTCGTTTGAGCCTGAATGTCGTGAAGAAACCTATTGTAGATGAAGGAATCTTCTCTCGAAACGGAACTGGGAATAATCGGCTCCGTATTATTCTTCACTTACGCTCTCGGAAAGTTCACGAATGGTTTCCTTGCTGACCGTAGCAATATCAATCATTTTATGTCGACCGGTTTGTTGATGACTGCTTTGGTTAACCTCTGTTTGGGATTTGTTAATTCTTTTATCCTGTTCGCCGTTCTTTGGGGTATCAGTGGATGGTTTCAATCTATGGGAGCAGCCTCTTGTGTAGTAGGGCTTTCTCGTTGGTTCACGGACAAAGAGCGCGGTTCATACTATGGCTTTTGGTCTGCGAGCCATAATATCGGCGAAGCGTTGACCTTCCTAATTGTTGCGTCTATCGTTAGTGTGGGGTGGAGATACGGCTTCTTCGGAGCCGGTATTGTCGGTTTGCTTGGAGCTTTAATCGTGTGGAAGTTCTTTCATGACACTCCCGAGAGTCAGGGCTTTCCCTCCTGTAAATGTTCCCAAACAGAAAGAGAGAAATGAGTGAAGTGGAAACGACTGACTTCAATAAAGCCCAACGTCAGGTATTGCTGATGCCTGCCATTTGGATTCTTGCTCTTTCGAGTGCTTTTATGTATATCAGTCGCTATGCTATCAATAGCTGGGGTGTTTTTTATTTAGAAGCTCAAAAAGGATATTCTACGTTGGATGCCAGCTTCATTATTTCCATCTGTCCAGTTTGTGGTATAATAGGTACTATATTTTCGGGTGTTATTTCTGACAAGTTATTTGGCGGACGTCGCAATGTTCCCGCGTTGATTTTCGGATTGATGAATGTTCTTGCACTTAGCCTGTTCTTGTTGGTTCCCGGCGTACACTTCTGGATAGATGTGTTGGCCATGGTTCTTTTTTCGGTTTGGGTATCGGAGTTCTCATTTGTTTTTTAGGTGGCCTGATGGCAGTGGATATTGCTCCCCGTAATGCTTCGGGTGCTGCATTGGGAGTGTTGGTATTGCCAGTTATATCGGTGCCGGATTGCAGGACGTGATGAGCGGTATTCTGATAGAGGGGCAAAAAACGGTTCAGAACGGCGTAGATGTTTATGACTTCACTTATATTAATTGGTTTTGGATAGGGTCGGCTCTACTGTCAGTACTTTTTGCGTTATTGGTCTGGAAAGCAAAATCAAAAGAGACAGATTAGTTTCAGGTATATTAGGTTAGATTGAAAAACTTGTTTCCAAAAGAGGATAACAAGTGTTTATTTTCAATGGTATCGGATTTAATTTCGGGAAGTTCGTAGCTACGATTCTTCCCGAAATGTTTTTATCATATTTACCTCGTCTCTGCCAGCCAACGATTGATATTGCGAGTTTCCGCACTAAATTCCACTCCGATTTTTATTATTTCCCGATGATCTTTCTGATAAGGAATTAGGGTAATCCTTTTTCATTAATCTGTTTTATTGCTTCTTCTGCTGTTCCATTTAATTTGAATTCAAATACATAGACATATTGGGGCGTTTTGACCACAGCATCGGCACGTCCGCGAGCACTGCGTACTTCTGCTTCTGTGAATTGTCCCATTAGTTTGAATACAAGATAGAAGATAACCTGATAGTGCCGTTCGGTCTGGTCATTCAGTTCATACGGAATATCAGCAAAGAAAGCCTCCAAACGGGTGAGGAAAGATTCATAATCACCTGTGCGTAATTCTGAACGAATTTTCCGATATAAAATCCTTGATCGTTGTTCTTCATTGAGTGTAAAACGGAACAAGAAAGTTAATGAATCCGTAGCGCACTTCATCATTCGGAAAATCAAGCCGATAGTTCTGAAACTCTCTGTCGTAATCCTTAATAGTCAGATATCCACTTTGATAAATCAGCGGTATAGGGATTATTAGCATCCATTCTGTATTCTACAAAAGAAGAAGCAGGCGCTTCTATACCATTTTAATAAAGTACGGAGATCATATTCACTTTTTGTAGTAGTTCAACCAAGAATGTTGGCGTACCGGTTTGGAACCAATAGCTGCCCAACTCCAATTTACTGAAAGCATTCAATACGCTTGAACGGATTGAATACCCCTGAGCCATCCGAGTGAAAAATGATAACCGTCATAGTTGCGTTTCATTGCTGCGACTACTTCTTCTGGAGTCTGATGATTTTTGCGCCCGAAAACTTCAATTTCGGGTTCGAAAGTACTCTCCAGTTCTTCTCGGGTAATACCGCAAAGTGAGGCGTAAGAATAGTCGAGACTAATATCATTCGACTGATTCAGATCGCTGAATACGCTGACTTGTGAGAACTTCGTAACTCCGGTCAGGAAAACAAAACGGAGATATGCGTCGGCGCTTTTTAGTACTCCATAAAAGGCTTTTAATGTCTGACGATAGTCTTCGAATAATTTCGGACGGGTAATAGCCTGCAAAAGCGGTTTGTCGTATTCGTCTACTAATACAACGACGTTTTTTCCTGTTTTCAGAAAAGCTTGCTCGATCACATAGCTGAAGCGTTCTTCAGGGGCTACGGTCTTTTTTCTCATTGCCGTAAATAGCTTCCCATTTTTCTAAATATTGGTTTAGCATTGCAATTAAATCTGCTGCCGTTTCATATTTTTTGGCATTCAGATCAAGATGTAAAACAGGATGTTGTTCCCATTTCGTCTCCAGTTGTTCAATAGCCAATACCATCGAATAGCTCTTTTTTTTTCCTTGAAAATAAGCATCGAATGTAGAAATTAATAAGCTTTTACCAAAGCGACGCGGCCTGCTTAGAAAATATGGCTTTCCTAGGTTAGCCATACGCCATATAAGTGCTGTTTTATCCACATAAAGATAATTATCCTTCCGTATCCCTTCGAATGTCTGTATTCCAATAGGAAGTTTACGCATCAAGTTGTCCATATCCGATGATTTTAGAGTTTCTTAGGCAAAGATACAATATGCAAATGAGAATTTAGGCAGAAGACAAACATAATCTTTTCAGAATAAATTCAGTTTTACGCTTTCTTTTGCCGGAGATAATTTATTATCTTTGTAACTTTAACCCGAAAATCAATGAGTAGAATATTATTAAATACTAAGACTTGGCTATTTGTGCTGTTGCTTGGAATATCACTTTCTGCATGGGCACAAAGTGACGATTTTAATACATGGACTAAATTCAAGGTAAACCATAAGATAGATTCCCGGTTTTCGGTTTCAGGCGATTTGGAATTACGTATGAAAGATGATGTGAGTAAATTGGATCGTTGGGGGCTGACTGTTGGCGGAAGTTATCGCCCTTGTTCTTTTTGAATCTGGGGGTTGGCTATGAAACCCATCTTCGGAATTTGGGTGACTCGGACTGGAAGTTCAGGCATCGCTATCATATAACTGCTACTGTCAGTTTTCGTTATCAATGGTTGAAAGTGTCTTTGCGGGAGAGGTTTCAGCAGACTTTTGACCGTGGTGATTCTGAAACTCGTCTACGTTCTCGTTTGAAATTATCCTTATGCTCCTACAAAAGGAATCGTTTCTCCTTATTTTTCTGTTGAAATTTATCAAAGTCTGGATGATACCTCTTTTTGGAGAGCCGATCGTATGCGCTTATCGTCCCGGAGTAGAAATAGCTTTGGCCAAACGTTGGTCGTTGGATGCATTCTATTGTTATCAATATGCATCTTCGCAAAAGGCAGACACATTGCCGGAATAGAAGTGGGGTATTCTTTTTGAAATAAATGACGGATAGTAAATAATAAACCAATGCTAATATAATAATGTGGAGTTCAGAATGTCTTGTTTTTGCATGTGTTATGTAAATGGCTGATTACGTGTTTTTATATAAAAATGATTAATCTTTTTAAAGGAAAATATTTCTTTTCTTAACTATAATCTGTACTTTCGCTTCCACATTTCAAACTGTAATGTGGGAATTTAAGATTTTACAGTTGCAACAGACGTGTTGTATGGTTTTTCATAACCGAAAGTGAATACTTCCTCTTATGGCATTCTTTCTGCTCAATCAAAATTTCTTTGGAAAATTAAAAAATAAAATGATGAAACTATTTTATAACCTACAAAGGGGCGGGGTTTTTGTTTTTTGTACTATCTTTTAGTGCTTGTGTGAACCATATTTCGGAGGAAGAAGGGGAAATCATTAATAATGGAGATATTCCGTTGAAGTTTGTAGCTGATATTCGTGAATCATTGGTACCCGTATGGCAAATAATAACTTTGCTGAGAAGGGGATGAAGTGGGGTTATTTGCACTTGCAGGAACTACTACAATGCAAGAAGAACGTTATGCAGATAATCTTCATTTTGTGCGTTCATCTACTGGTGAGTTTGTATCTGATGAATCGGTTTACTATCCGGATGATGGAGTTACATTGAATTTAATCAGTTATTATCCTTATCAAAAGAGTGGCGTGGGGATAGGGGGAGAGCACCATGCAGGTGGCGGTTTCAACGACTCAAAATATTCCTGACGATTATTCATCATTCTGATTTCCTAATTGCTTCTAAAGAAGAGGTCTTAGCCAGTAAGGAGGCGGTCGCTCTGACCTATAATCATCAGTTTTTCGTCTGAAAATTGTTCTTGTTATTCCTGGAGAGGGGAGAATTTGGAAGATATGTTATCCGTTAAGCCTACGCTTTCGGTGAGTGGCTTTATACTAAAACAAGTTATGATTTTCAGAAAAAGACTTTCTCTGGTTATTCCGAAGAGAAAGATATTATTCCTGCAGGAGAATGGGAGATAAAAGACGGACGACTGATAGGAAAGGAATTTATTTTGATACCGCAGGAGGCGACTCCGGATACCAATACATAACGTTGGAAGCTGCAGGAAAGCTATATATAAGCCCATTACCATCTACTTTACAATTAAAAAGTGGAAAGCAGCGCGAATTGGAAATAAAGTTTGTATCAGCCGAAGATGTATTAATGAGCAAAGTGAATGGGGAAATCGGAGATTGGGACGGAACCGAAATAGATCATACAGAATCAGTCACGCTTCATAAATACATAGATGTATCGAAGCTGACTTTTGAAAAATCGAATGTGTACAAAGTGATACATTCGGGAAAGCAAGTAGCTGAAATATGTAAAGAGTATCTTGTTACTCCGGATTTTTCTTCTCAAGCGATTGTTGCCTATCCGATGAAAGAAGACGGTAGTGTTAATTTATCTCAAGGGATTGTAGCACAGTTATTAGGAAATCCGGAAAAGTAAATGGTGGAAGTGTATCATGGAATATGGAAGATTACTTCATTGGCCTATGTTGACGGAATTTTGCCGATTCGTAATAATGTATATGTGATGGCAAACGGAACCGTTTCTTTATCTGTTACGACAGCAGATGACGTACTATCTGTTTTGGTTTTGGAAGATATCGTTCGTGATGTACGTGGAGGAATCATTCATAATTATCCGTTAGTGAAGATTGGAACACAATATTGGATGCGGGATAATCTGGAGGCATCTTCGTATGTTGGCGGTGAAGCACTTCCCAACTGGATGCAGTGACAGTGCAGGTAACAGCGAATTGTCGGATATCTGCAATCTGCTACGGAACACTATTTTTATACAGCTAATGTAGTACTTTCTAATAAAATTCTACCTGTTCATTGGAGTATACCGGATTGGAAAAAGACTGGAACATTTTAAAAGACTATCTGAATGGAGAGGCTTCTTTGCTGAAATCAGGTACTTGGTTACCTTTTGAAAGCGGGAGAACAGGTACAGCCTGCAACTAATTTATCCGGTTTTAATGGTATTCCTGTAGGAATGTATGTAGGGGCTTTTCAAGCAGATTATGAGAACAAACATTTGGCATATTGGACATTGGACAATACAAATGCCACCATCGATACTAAGGTTTTCTACATGAAAAGTGATACGAATATCATAGAAGAATCTAATGCGGGTATTGATACGAAAAGCTTTCGCTATTCGTTGTATTAGAAAGTAAATCAGTGAAAATTGCATCTCCTTTTCATAAATTGCTTATATTTGGGAAGTAAAACTAACTAAAAGAGAGAACTATGAAGAAAATAATAAATCCCTGGAAGGGTTTGGAAGGGTACAATTGTTTCGGTTGTGCTCCTAATAATGAAGCTGGAGTAAAGATGGAGTTTTATGAGGATGGCGACGAAGTAGTGAGCATTTGGAAGCCACGTCCCGAGTATCAAGGCTGGATTGACACTTTGCATGGCGGTATTCAAGCAGTTTTGATGGATGAAATCTGTGCGTGGGTGGTGCTTCGTAAACTACAAACGACTGGAGTGACTTCGAAGATGGAAACCCGTTACCGAAAATCTGTTGATACCAAAGATTCTCATATAGTATTGCGTGCCTCTATTAAAGAAGTGAAGCGGAACATTGTCATTGTTGAAGCAAAGTTATATAATAAGGATGGAGAAGTCTGTACAGAATCAGTTTGTACTTACTTTACTTTCTCGAAAGAAAAGTCGAAAGACGAAATGCATTTTACGAAATGTGATGTAGAGCCGGAAGAGATATTGCCTTTAATTTGAAATAAAAACTCAAGTTTTTGTGATAAATGTTTGGTGGTTTCAAACAAATGCTTTACTTTTGTCGCAGTTAATAAAAGAAATATGAAATATACAACTACACATCATCATCATCATTTTCCTAACGAATAATCGGTGGGCGTGGATGATATTGTGTATAACTCTATAAACGATAACTAAGGCTTGCCGAATACGGTAAGCCTTTTTTTATTCAACGCATATTGTATTTGTAATTAATAATTAAAAATTAAATAAAGTCATGTTAAGAATCGCAGTACAAGCCAAAGGACGTCTCTTCGAAGAGACAATGGCACTTTTTAGGAGAGTCGGATATTAAGTTGAGCACTACAAAACGTACCTTATTGGTGCAGTCTTCCAATTTCCCTATTGAAGTTCTATTCCTTCGTGATGATGATATTCCGCAAACGGTAGCTACCGGGGTAGCTGATTTGGGAATTGTTGGCGAAAACGAATTTATGGAGAAAGAAGAAGATGCGGAAATCATCAAACGATTGGGATTCAGCAAATGTCGTTTGTCTTTGGCAATGCCGAAAGACATTGAATATCCGGGATTGTCATGGTTTGACGGTAAGAAGATCGCTACTTCCTATCCGGTTATTCTTCGTAACTTCCTGAAAAAAATGGTGTAAATGCTGAAATTCACGTGATTACCGGTTCCGTAGAAGTGTCTCCGGGAATTGGATTGGCTGATGCTATTTTCGATATTGTAAGCTCCGGTTCTACGTTGGTAAGTAACCGTTTGAAAGAAGTGGAAGTCGTAATGAAGTCGGAAGCATTGCTGATTGGCAACAAGAATATGAGCGACGAGAAAAAAGAAGTGCTCGAAGAACTGCTGTTCCGCATGAATGCAGTAAAAACAGCCGAAGATAAAAAATATGTATTGATGAATGCTCCGAAAGATAAACTGGAAGAAATCATAGCTGTATTGCCGGGTATGAAGAGCCCTACGGTGATGCCGTTAGCACAGGAAGGCTGGTGCTCTGTTCATACAGTACTTGATGAAAAACGTTTTTGGGAAATCATAGGAAAACTGAAAGGACTGGGAGCGGAAGGTATTTTGGTACTGCCGATTGAAAAGATGATTAGTCGCTAATAGATAGGGTAACCCGAAAATTCGTTCCTGATAAAATATGAACCATGAAATTGATTAAATATCCCTCAAAAGAACAGTGGACGGAACTTTTGAAACGTCCGGCACTAATACGGAAAGTTTGTTCGATACTGTTCGTTCTATTATAAATAAGGTAAGACAGAAGGTGATAAAGCAGTATTGGAATATGAGGCTGCTTTTGATAAAGTAACCTTGTCCGCACTTGCTGTGACTCCTGAAGAGATACAAGCCGCCGGAACATTAGTAAGCGATGAACTAAAGCAGCCATTTCTCTTAGCTAAACAAAACATTGAAACATTCCACTCTTCCCAGCGTTTTGTCGGAAAGAAGGTAGAGACAATGAATGGGGTGACTTGCTGGCAAAAATCAGTGGGAATCGAAAAGGTCGGCTTATATATTCCGGGTGGAACAGCACCGCTTTTCTCAACTGTATTAATGTTGGCTGTTCCGGCTAAAATTGCAGGATGCAAGGAAATCGTACTTTGCACGCCTCCCGATAAGAAATGGAAATATTCATCCGGCTATTCTTTTTGCTGCGCAATTGGCAGGTGTCAGTAAAATATTCAAGGCTGGTGGTGTGCAGGCTATTGCCGCTATGGCCTATGGAACGGAGAGTGTCCTAAAGTATATAAGATATTTGGCCCCGGCAATCAATATGTGACAGCTGCCAAACAGTTGGTAAGCCTGCGTGATGTAGCTATTGATATGCCTGCCGGTCCTTCAGAAGTGGAAGTCTTGGCTGATGCATCTGCCAATCCGGTTTTTGTAGCAGCAGATCTTTTGTCACAGGCAGAACACGGAATAGATAGCCAGGCTATATTGATTACCACTTCCGAGAAACTTCAAACAGAGGTGATGGAAGAAGTGGAGCGTCAATTAGCAGAACTTCCCCGTCGTGAAATTGCGGCGAAATCACTGGAGAATAGTAAATTGATTTTAGTAAAGGATCTGGATGAAGCATTGAACTGACTAACGCGTATGCCCGGAACACTTAATCATAGAAACGGAGAACTATATGGAAGTGGCCGAACGTGTGATAAATGCAGGTTCTGTCTTCCTTAGGTTCATTAACTCCCCGAGAGTGCCAGCGACTATGCTTCCGAACGAATCACACCCTGCCGACCAACGGTTATGCCAAAGCCTATAGCGGTGTAAGTCTGGATAGTTTTATCCGTAAGATTACATTTCAGGAAATCCTCCCGGAAGGAATAAAAGCTATCGGTCCTGCTATTGAAGAGATGGCGGCTAATGAACAGCTGGATGCACATAAAAATGCCGTCACAGTTCGTCTCAAAAGCAATTCAAAATTCATAATTTAAAACTTAAAGAAGTGAAAACGTTACAAAGAACTAACCCGACCGAATATCTGGAAATTAAAACCCTTACTCTTTCGGCACGAGATGAATATAAAGGAGTTACAGCCTCTGTTTTCCTGGATGCAAACGAAAACCCTTACAATACGCCTCATAATCGCTATCCGGATCCTATGCAGTGCGAACTGAAGACGTTGTTGTCGAAAATCAAAAAAGTATCTCCCAAGCATATTTTTCTTGGAAACGGTAGCGATGAAGCCATCGACTTGGTTTTCGTGCATTCTGCGAACCGGGAAAAGATAATGTCGTAGCCATCGACCCTACTTATGGTATGTATCAGGTCTGTGCCGATGTAAACGATGTGGAATATCGGAAAGTATTGTTGGATGATGACTTCCAGTTCTCTGCCGATAAACTGCTGTCGGCTACCGACGAACACACCAAATTGATTTTTCCTTTGCTCGCCTAATAATCCAACAGGGAAATGACTTGCTCCGTTCTGAAATTGTAAAGGTACTTTGTCAGTTCGAAGGATTGGTGATGTTGGATGAGGCTTACAATGATTTTTCCCAGGCTCCGTCTTTCCTCGAAGAGCTGGATAAATATCCTAATCTCTGTCGTATTCCAGACATTCTCCAAGGCGTGGGGATGTGCTGCAATTCGCTTGGGAATGGCTTTTGCTTCCAAAGAAATTATTGACATTCTTAGTAAAATCAAATATCCCTATAATGTCAATCAGTTGACTCAACAACAAGCTATTTCTATGTTGCATAAGCACTATGAGATAGAAACGTTGGGTGAAAACGTTGAAGGAAGAGCGTGATTATCTGGAAGCGGAATTTGAAAAACTTCCATGTACCATTAAACTGTTCCCGTCCGATGCGAATTTCTTTTTGGCAAAAGTGACGGATGCCGTGAAAATCTATAATTATTTGGTAGGGGAAGGAATAATAGTGCGTAATCGCCATAACATTTCACTTTGCTGCAACTGTTTGCGTGTGACTGTCGGTACCCGTGTAGAGAATAATACCCTATTAGCCACCCTTAAAAACTATCCGGATAATTTATGAAGAAGAAAGTATTATTTATAGATCGAGATGGTACGTTGGTGATCGAACCTCCCGTAGATTACCAACTCGACTCATTGGAGAAGACTGGAATTCTATCCGAAAGTATTCCGTAATTTAGGGCTTTATCCGCAGTAAGCTCGATTTTGAATTTGTGATGGTCACCAATCAGGATGGATTGGGTACATCTTCTCCTTCCCGGAAGAAACGTTTTGGCCTGCTCCATAATCTGATGCTTAAAACATTAGAAGGGGAGGGGATTACTTTTGATGAGATTCTAATAGACCGTAGTTTCCCTGAAGATAATGCGCCCACCCGCAAACCGCGTACCGGAATGTTGACGAAGTATCTGGATAATCCGGAATACGATCTTGCCGGAAGTTTTGTAATAGGCGATCGTCCCACAGATGTGGAACTTGCCAAAAATTTGGGTTGCCGGGCAATCTATCTGCAAAATTCACCTGAAACCCTGAAAGAAAAAGGATTGGAAGAAGTCTGTGTTCTTGCAACTACTGATTGGGATCGGATAGCCGAATTCCTTTTTGCCGGAGAACGGAAAGCGGAAGTACGTCGTACTACCAAAGAAACAGATATTTATGTGGCTTTGAACTTGATGGAAATGGAACTTGTGACATCTCTACCGGTCTTGGCTTTTTCGACCACATGCTCGAGCAGATTGGAAAACATTCCGGCATGGACTTGACGATCCGTGTAAAAGGAGATTTGGAAGTAGATGAACATCATACGATCGAAGACACTGCTATCGCACTGGGCGAATGTATCTATCAGGCTTTAGGTAGCAAACGAGGGATTGAACGTTATGGCTATGCCTTTACCGATGGATGATTGTCTTTGTCAGGTTTGTCTGACTTCGGTGGTCGTCCCTGGTTAGTTTGGGATGCTGGAATTCAAGCGTGAGAAGATAGGAGAGATGCCGACGGAAATGTTCCTTCATTTCTTTAAGTCACTAAGTGACGCGGCAAAATGAATTTGAACATCAAAGCGGAAGGACAGAATGAACATCATAAGATAGAAGGAATTTTTAAAGCCCTTGCCCGTGCTTTGAAAATGGCAATTAAAAGAGATATCTATCATTTTGAACTTCCATCTAGTAAGGGTGTGTACTTTAATGTTTTTAGAATCATATAGACTTTATGCAAAAAAACAAATCCCCTATGCTTATTGGGATAGTCTTATATATCTATTTTTAGGTCAAAATCTGAAAGCGGATAAGATTACTCTGTCTGATAGTGATTTGACAAATCTGTACAAGATCGATTCGGGCGTATATCGTTCGGAGCAACCTTCGCATGAGGACTTTAAAGCTTTAGAAAAGTATGGTATTGGAAGTACTTAATCTACGTAACAGACATAGCGATGATGACGAAGCAAAAAGGAACAAGTATAAAACTTCACCGGGTAAAAACTAAAGCACATTCGATTAGTGAAAAGCAATTGATAGGCATTACGCATTATTAAAAATCGTAAAGCGCCTATTGTTTTCCATTGTCACCACGGCTCTGACCGTACAGGGGCTGTTTGTGCGTTTTATCGTATCATTTTTTCAGAATGTTTCAAAAAGAAGATGCAATCCATGAAATGCATGAAGGAGGCTATGGCTTTCATAGAATTTATAAGAATATTATTAGAAGAATCAAAAGGAAGCAAATGTGAGCAAATAAGAAAAGAAGTAATGGAAGGTGGAGAGTTATAATATGCCATATCTTTACCATCGCTCTGTCACAGCTGTGCCACCGTATTGTCACAACCATGCCATCATGCTGGCACAGTTGTGCCAATGCGGTGGCACAAGCCTATTGATAGGACGTCCTTACAAGGCCTCTATTTCTTTAAGCCACATGGCTGAACTGGCATCGCTCGGCATTCTCCAATCTCCTCTCGGGCTGATAGAAATACTTCCTACTTTAGGACCGTCCGGCAAGCAAGAACGCTTGAACTGTTGATTAAAGAAACGACGGAAGAAGGTAGAAAGCCATTTCTTGATGGTTTTTTCATCATACATATCTTTGAATGCAATATTTGCCAGATAGAATATCTTGGAAGGCCGGAAACCGAAACGTAAGAAATAATATAGGAAGAAGTCATGTAGTTCATAAGGACCCACCAAATCTTCTGTTTTCTGTTTAATTTCTCCGTTCTCATCTGCCGGAATCAATTCCGGGCTAATAGGAGTGTCTACAATATCAAGCAAAGTAGCTTTCGAGTTTTCGTCCATACCGTTTTCTGCCACCCATTGTACCAAGTATTTCACGAGAGTTTTAGGGACACTCGCATTCACTCCATACATGGACATGTGATCGCCGTTGTAAGTTGCCCATCCCAATGCAAGTTCGGATAAATCCCCTGTACCAATAACCATTCCCCAAGTCTGATTCGCCATCCATTAGTATTTGTGTACGTTCGCGCGCTTGCGAATTCTCGTATGTAACGTCATGTACATTCATGTCATGTTCGATGTCCTTAAAATGTTGGATGCAGGCATCTTTGATACTGATTTCACGAATAGAGATACCCAGCGATTTCATTAGATCGATGGCATTATGATAAGTACGGTCGGTCGTTCCGAATCCTGGCATCGTAATGCCGAGAATATCCTTTCTGGACAATCCCAACTTATCAAAAGTCTTCACATACAAGTAATGCCAATGTTGAACGAATCAACCCGCCAGAGATACCGATTACAGCAGTTTTAGCTCCTGTGGACAAGCCTTTTGTGCCAATCCGCTACCTGTATGGAGAACACTTCTTCACAATGTTCATTTAGCTCTATTCCTTGCGGTACAAAAAGGATGAGAATTAAACTTCCGGGTTAAGGTTAGCTCTTTGCTGTTGACAAATTCAGTCGCAATAGAAACCGCCTTTTTATCCCCTAAGTTTGCTTGATTAGCTGCAAAGGTTGTATTTATCCTGCGTTCTGCCCGGATACGTTCCACATCAATTTCGCTGATAATCAGCTGTTCTTTCATGCTGAAACGTTCGCTGCGTGCAAGCAGTGAACCGTTTTCATAAATCAGCCCATTACCGGCAAAAACTACATCGGTAGTAGATTCTCCAAAGCCACAAGACGAGAATACATATCCGGCAATACAACGTGCAGATTGTTGGCTGATGAGAGAACAAAGATAATTGTTCTTTCCAATACCTTCATTATCAGCAGACATATTGAACAGAATTTCTGCTCCTTGCAGTGCTAATGAGGAACTTGGAGGTATAGTAGACCAAAGGTCCTCGCATATCTCAATGCCAAAAGTCGTATCTGAAGTCTCAAAAGCAGATTTGCACCTATGGGAACGATTTGTCCACACAAGCGTACGTTGTTTGTAGTCAACTGAAGCGCTGATGTGAACCAACGTTGTTCGTAGAATTCTTTATAATTCGGCAGATAGGTCTTGGCTGTAACTCCCAACACTTTCCCTTTTGAATCACTACGGCTGCATTGATAACTGTCGAATTGACAACGACAGGCATGCCAACAATAGAAATAATGTCTAATTGGGGGTGTTATTCAGGATTTGTAGAATAATCCCATTTCTGTTTCTTCCAGCAAAAGCCGTGTTGACTGAACAAAATCGCCGCAAGAGTCCAGTAATATTTCATTTCCGGGAAATGATGATTGTAATTCCCTTTCCTTCGGCCAATACTGCAATCAGGGCTTCTATTCTCTCTCTACATTGAATTTGAGAATGGGTCACTTTCACGTGGGTACTTGCTGCTGGGTTACTTTCACGAATCCAGTTCATTCCTATACCTTTTTTATATATAATGAGTGCAAAACAGGAAAATAGTTTTGAATATTTATCTTTTCTATGGTGAATCCTCCCTAATGAGGTCTTTTTCATGTACTATAATACTGTTGTTTTAAACTTCTTATTTCTTTTTATTTAGTACAACAAGTAATGGTTTTTCATTAGATTTTTTCTCATATTTTATTTGTTTATTCCAAATAACTCCTTTTATCTTTGCATTGTTTTGACGCAGATACTTCCGTACATTCTCATTTTTTTGCAAGCGTTGTGGACACATTTATGATCTGAAATGCCCGGAAGCCATAAAAAAGTGGAGAATATAGACATGGATGGTCACCAGGTATCAGAAGTTCATTATTATTATAAAGGTATTTGCAAGAATTGCTTAAGTAAAGATAAAGAAACACGTATTGACTAATTAATTTAAAATTGAGAAGAAAATGAAAAATTTAGATGTACTGTATGCGGTTACGTTCATGAAGGTGACGCAGCTCCTGAGAAATGTCCTTTGTGTAAAGCTCCTGCCAGCAAGTTTGTAGAAGTTGTTGAGGTAGAAGGTGGCGCATTGACTTTTGCTGATGAGCACGTTATTGGTGTGGCAAAAGGTTGCGACGAAGAAATGATTAAGGATCTGAACAATCACTTCATGGGCGAATGTACTGAAGTTGGAATGTATTTGGCCATGAGTCGTCAGGCAGACCGCGAAGGTTATCCTGAAGTAGCTGAAGCTTTCAAACGTTACGCTTGGGAAGAAGCTGAACATGCCGCTAAATTTGCTGAATTGCTGGGTGACTGTGTTTGGGATACCAAAACAAACCTGCAGAAACGTAAAGATGCTGAACAAGGTGCATGCGAAGACAAAAAACGTATCGCAACTCGTGCAAAAGCTTTAAATTTGGATGCTATCCATGACCGTCACGGTGCTGTTTGAAGGTCTGTATAATCGTTATTTCGGCGATAAATAATCAAACCCTCAATAACTCTTAAAGAAGGTGTGTCGTAATACACGATGCGCCTTCTTTTTTTTCATTGACTATAAAAATCGGTTCATTTTCTTTAAGCTGCGATATTTTGAGGATTTCTTTGGTTTATGTGTTCGCAACATCTAAATAACAACAACTGTAAGCTCATAAAAACAGTCAATCAGCCAATCCATCTTTTAGTCATTTTTTGCACATCTTTTTTATATTGAAGGTAAATGGCAAAGAAGGGAAAAGTCCATGAAGACCTTATCCTTTCCAAAATGGCGGAAACGTTTGTAATTCATATTGTTTTTCATTTTGTCCGAATAGCTGCTTCCGGTTCTATGCATCCGGTCCTCTGTGTTTCCCAAAGTCCTTCCTCTGAGCAGAGCAACTCTTTTGGCTTTCTTTTTGCTTGTATTTTCTTGAGTTCGTATTCAACTCTATCAAATTCTGTTCCCTTTAAAAACATCGGCATCTTTAGCGGACAGCTTCACATCTGATGCGGTGGCCTGTACGTGGCATTACTTTCGCCGGACATATCCCCAGACGCCGTTTTCACATGTTAGTCCCTATCCTTGCATCTCTGTCCCAGGGGGCAGTGACAAGAAAGCCCGGTTCTTCATTGTAGTAGTGCTTTCCTATCCTGAATGGGCTGTCCGGTTTGAATCTCGGCCGCTGTTCCATGTGGAAGTAAGCTATTTGATTTAGCCCGCCATACCGTTTTCTCTTGACATGAAGCGGTAATTCTCCCTCAGAACCGTAGCCGGAATCGGCCACCACCGTATGGGCCAACTGTCGCTATTCGCTTCGAGAAGCGATTGTGGAAAGGTATCATGGTCAGTGTATCCGTAGGTTCGAAGAGTGCAAACGGTAATGAACTGGTTCCCGGTGCCGATCTGAGGTTGTGTAAATCAGTTTTGTCTGGCCGTTACGCATGGCATCCTCCTTCATTCATGAAAGGTAGCGTCCTTTACAACCAATTTTGAATAGGAGTTCTAAGTCCTGTAGCGTGTCTTGGAAGCGGTTGTCGTGGATTCCTGCAGCTTGGTTCCTTTGTGTTCTTCCAGTTCTCTCAGTTGTTTATGCTTTTTTTTCAACGCAGTCTTTCTCTCTCCTTTCGTGGAGGGCTCCAGGAACCTTGTCTGAGGCTGGTTTTCTCAATTCTCTGCCATTTCTTGAAGTCAGCATAGGCCGGAGTGAACCTCAATCTCCTCATTGCTTTCCGATGAGTTCCTCCTGGGCGATGACATCAAGTTCATCATCTGTCCTAACAGGACATGTGTGTGTATCTTCTTCATCAGGCGTTCGGCAGTCTGGCCTCCAACCGCTTTTCGCCAGACGAAAGTATATTTCTTATTGGCTTTGACCTCACCTTTGTCCCGTCAATGGCTCCACATTCAGCCTGATGAAGCCTTTGAAGAAGGAGTACGGTTTGGGTAAATACCTCG
>VOFI01002034.1_pt1 | contig 41019 bp, 78 predicted proteins | sample 5384131 | NCBI WGS metagenome assembly VOFI01 (sample SAMN12384728, study PRJNA508395) | human gut metagenome | isolation source: healthy gut H | host: Homo sapiens | reverse complement strand
TTTCAGCTCGCGGACATTGCCGGGCCAGTGGTAGCCGGATAACAGGGCGGCAGTGTCCTGGGACAGTGTTTTGCCGGGACCCTGGGGACAGAATTTTTTAAAAAATATTCAGCCAGCAGGGGATATCGTCCCGGCGCTGGCGGAGCGGGGGACCTCCAGGATCACTGTGCTCGGGCGGAAAAACAGGTCATTGCGTATTTTCCCGGATCTCATGCAGGCGAAGGGGTCCTCGTTCATGGCTGAAACAATACGGAAATCACTCTGGATCTCCCTGGTGCCTCCCAGACGGCGGAGCTTTTTTTGGTCTCCAGGGCCCGCAGGATCTTTCCCTGGACGGCCGGATCGAGGGAGTTGATCTCATCCAGAAAAACGGTGCCTCCATCGGCCTGCTCCAGGATCCCTTTGGAGTGTACGGAGCCTGTGTATGCCCCTTTTTCTGAACCAAAAAAAGGTGCTTTCCAGAAGAGATGAGGGGATGGCCGCACAGTTCTGCGGGTAGAAAAGACGTTTACACCTGGGACTGGCCGTGGGACCGCATGGGCCACCAGCTCCTTTCCTGTCCCTGTTTCCCCGCAGATCAGAACATTTGCGTCGGTACGGGCAACCCGGAGGATCTGTCTTTTCAGAGTCTGCATGGCGGGAGAATTGCCGATCATATCCGGGATCTCTGCCAGGTCTGGAGAGACGGGCGGATCGTCCTTCACATCAAGGAAGCGGTTGGGACTGCTTAAAAAGCGGCTTACACTGATGGAGCCGATGATCGAATCCCCCATACGGATCGGGAAGATCGATTCAATGCCGCTGGATCGCTGACCATTGAACAGCAGGTGGGTATATGCCCCTGCTGATAGTAGATTCTCCATGGAGAGCCCTCAGCACTCCGCTGTCCGCAGGATCCACATCCAGAAACGTTGAACGGAAATGCGTTCCGACCACATCTGAAGCAGTAAAGGGGACTATATCTGGATTGAAGGGGCTGGAAGTGGCGGATGATCTGCTGATCGTCAATGATCGTAACAGAATCCGCCAGAGTGCCCATGGTGATGATCTGGTCAATATAGTTCTCAAGCATGAAAAAAACCTCCGGAAATATGATTCCATGGCTGTCTGCCTTCGCTTGTAAAAAAAATATTTATACAGTAGATATCAAATATATTATACATATATCACAAAAAAGTCAATGACAGGGAGTGAAAAATTGTCTATTTTGAGTGAAAAATGGTAAATGTATGGCTTTTTTTGTTTGGCATGGAAGTTGCTTTTATATGTATGGCATCAAGACTGTTACAGTAAGCCGGGGAAATAAAAAAAACGAGGAGAGGGAGAATGAAAAGAGTACGCTTTTATGTAAATGGAAGGATCTATACCATGGATCCGGACAATACTGTTTACGAGGCCATGGCCGTAGAGGACGGACGGATCGTCAGGCTTAGGGGACAACAAAAGAGCTGATGGAGGAGATGGCTCTGGACCAGGAGCTGGAGGATCTGAAGGGGCTGTCCGGTGCTGCCTGGAATGTGCGACGCCATGTACATATGGATATGACGGGCGCGATCATGGTAGCCATCGATGCGGCAGGAAAAGGAAAGGAAGAGCTTCTGGAAGAGGTAAGGATGAGAGCCCAGAGCCTGGAAAAAGGGAAAAATGGATCACAGGCATGGGATGGAACCAGGACAGCTGGGATGGAAAATTCCGACAAAGGAAGAGCTGGATGCGGTATGTCCGATCATCCGGTCAAGCTGACCCGCTGCTGTGGTCATGCGTTCTGGTGCAACAGCCTGGCGCTGGAGCTGGCTGGATTTCATCTGGATGAAGTGAGCAAGCTGGATCCTACAAGGGAATACCCGGTCAATGAAGAAGGAAAGCTTCTGGGGTTCTCATTGACGGCGGGTGCAAGTCGATCGAAGGTGTACTGCCGGAGGATACCAGGGAGGATACAGTCTCATTTCAAAATGGCAGAGGAAGAAGCCCTCCGGTTCGGCATCACCGCTGTGATGAATAAAGGAGCGGGCCTTGTCACGGCATCCAGCACCGACTGCGGACGCAGCGCAGTGGCGCTTGAAAAGGAATTGTTTGAGAAGGAAGAACTTAAGATCCGTTATTATGAGGCCCTCGCCGGACAGGATGAATATTTTGACGATTGCTTTAAGGATGGCCTGCACATTGATCTCTGCCATGGAAAGTTCACGCTCCGCAGCATAAAGCTGTTCGGAGACGGTGCATTTGGAGCAAGAAGCGCATGGATATCCAGGGATTACAGAGACCAGCCGGGAAAGCGCGGTTTTGGGATCCTTACGGATGAAGAAATGATCCGGCTGTTTAAGCGGGCAGACGAAAAGAATGTCCAGATCAGTATCCACAGCATCGGGTACGTGTCCATCAAGCAGATCCTGGACTGCTATGAGATCGCTTTTGCAGACAGCCTGCATAAGGACCGGAGGTTCTGCATCGAGCACTTGCCATCTGCCGTCGGATGAGGATCTGGCAAGGATCGTGAGCTATGGGATCATTTTTTCCACCCAGTTCCTCCAGTTATCCCTGGATATGGATGTGATTCCTGGGATCCTTCCGGACGCACTGTTAAAACGCCTTTACATCTGGCGCACTGTGGTGGAAAAGGCGTGATCGTGACCAACGGTTCGGATTCTCCGTGCTCTACCATGAACCCCTTTGAATCCATGCATACGGCTGTAACGCGGCTCAGTGAGCGCGGGACCAATACATTTGAGGAAAAGCCTTATAAAGAGGCCCCTTACCAGGCTCCAGGCCCTCGGGGCGTATACGACGACAGCGGCGTACAGTATGTTTAAAGAGAAGGAACTGGGGTCTCTGGAATGCGGGAAGCTGGCAGATTTCGTGGTGACGGATAAGGACTACTTTACCTGTGCGGAGGAAGAGATCCCGAAGATCCGCGTACTGAAGACCTATATTGGCGGAGAACTGTGTTACAGCGCAGAATAAAGGACAGGAGGGTTTATGTTTATGAAAAAAGGGTAATTTATTACTGGATGCCGGGATCGTCGGCCTGGCTTTATTTGCAACGATCTTTGGAGCAGGAAACCTTGTTTTTCCGCCGATCCTGGGATTGACGGCGGAACAGACTGGGTTCCGGCGACCCTGGGGCCCTTCTTTCGGGAATCGTTCTTCCGGTTCTGGGAACATGGGCGGTAAACTGTGTGGGGATCATGCCAAATTCGACCTACCATGTATCTCCGAATTTTTATACGATCCTTACGTGCTGTTCAGTGCTTCTCGTATGCGTGGGATCCACACTTCCCGTGTAGGAGCCACAACCCATGAAGTGGGCGTACAGAGCATTTTCCCTAATTGCCCGATCTGGGTTACAGTGACGATCTTCTTTGCTGTGACGTATTATTTTGCAAGAGAAAGGGGAGTCAGTCATCGACAAGGTTGGAAAATATCTGACACCGGCGCTGGTAGTTATCATCGGCATCATCCTTGTGAAGGGAATCATCACGCCGATCGGTGAGATCGCGGATCCTGTGCTTGCAAAACCGTTTGTCTCCTCGATCCTGGAGGGATACAAGGTTGGAGATCTGACCACGACCTTAATGCTGGCGCATGTTTTTATCTATGCACTGGAAGAGAAGGGATACATAGGCGCTGATCTGAAAAAGGCGTATTTATGGCCGGTATCGTCTGTATTGTCGTAATGTCAGCGATCTATGTGGCGCTCACCTATATTGGAGCCACTGGCGGATCCTTATATCCGGCTGATATATCCAGGACGGCACTGTTATCCGGTATTGCATTAAATATTTTTGGAAAGACCGGTCAAGTCGGCCTTGGGGATCGTAGTTGCCCTGGCCTGCCTTACCACCTCTGTGACTCTGGCTGCCTCTGCCGCTGCATTCTTTGTGGACTTATGCCGTACAAAGTTTGGCGTCCAGATCTCCTATAAGTGGCTGATCCGCGGGATCTGTGTATTCTGCGCAGTGGCAGGAACCTTTGGTGTTACCAATATCATTAATTACGTGACCCCGATCTTCCTTACCATATATCCGCCGCTGATCGTTCTGACAGTGCTTGGTTTTGTGGATAAGTGGATCCCCAATGATGGAATTTACAAGGGGGCTGTATATACATCCACATTTTTTTGGATTCTTAGACGGCGTGATCGCAGTATTTCCGAATTTCACGGGACTGTATGACGTGTTATCCTATATCCCGCTGTTCACAGATGGATTTGGCTGGGTCATCCCGTCACTGGCAATGGGTGTGATCATGGGAATCGTATACCGCGGAAAGCCCAGGAATTACTGTCCGAAGACAGAAGAGCGTCTGGCGCTTTAAAGGGATAAGAGAAAAGGAAAACAGATCTGGTTTAACAGGGGGCAGGAGTGATGGATATGGATCGCTCCTGCCCCCTGTCGGCAGGCTTTCTGTATTCAAAAACCAGTCTACGCCAGCTCCTTCACCACCCGAGCCGCCAGGGTCCGCGGGAGAAGCACGGATTTTCCGGTGAGGGCCTGGACCCGTTCCTTCATTTCCACGGTATAGCCGATGCAGTCCAGGACGATGAGATCGGCGTCGGAGGGATGCTGCGGGCAGCCGCAGCCACGGCCTCTATGCCATCATAGGGAGAGGCGGCCAGGCCATAGACAGAATCGGCGCAGCCTGCCCATTTGGTCTGCATCTGGGGCAGCTGCTCTTTTTTACTGGAGCAACGACGGCCAGACGGTGCGGATGGATGGCAGAAACGATGGATGTCAAGAATCTTACTGGGGAAGATTAACGGCACGTCTGCCTGGAATGTATCGGGAAACTCCCCGGTGCAGAGGAAGAGGATCAAGGGGGAGACCTGGTCCCTTTCCAGCTGATCCATACAGGCCTCAAGCCTTGGCAGGATATGGGACTCTCCAAAGGAAACGGAGCTTCCATCCTTTAAGCGGGATACGAGCACATGATCGCCGGGAGACGGAGTCATGGTCTGGATCTCATGGGATACCTCCTTGTGGTTCTTTATTTATGATCTTTGATTCTGGCCTTCTGGCCTGCCAGCATCATTATACCATGTCCTTCGGACATGGTACCCCTCCGGGAGATTTAAGCGCCTGGATTTCTGCGGTAAACGCGAAAACCAGATGCGCGATGGTATAATGCCTGCTTTCCAGACATTATACCATGTCCTCCGGACATGGTACCCCTCCGGGGGTTTAAGCGCCTGGATTTCTGCGGTAAACGCAGAAACCAGATGCGCGATGGTATAATGTCTGTTTTACAGACATTATACCATGTCCTCCAGACATGGTATCCCTCCGGGGAATTGGGCGCCTGGTTTCTGCGGTGAACGCAGAAACCAGATGCGCGATGGTATAATGTCTGTTTTACAGACATTATACCACAGACAAAGGGATTGGCATGTATACAGACAGATTTTCCTTCTTTCCTCCCGGTCCCCAGGCCTGTTCCGGGTCTGGCGGACACATTTTCCCCTTTTATCATAGAATAATCTTACAGAAACGAAAAAGGGGAGATTTTATGAATGAGAACAGAAAGGTCATCATCGACGCCGGTCATGGAGGACCGGGCCGGGGGCCGTATATAATGGAAGGAAGGAAAAAAACGATACCTTAAGACTGGCCTTTGACCTGGGAAGCGCTCTGGAGCGCCGGGGATCAGGTATCCTACACCCGGGTGGAGGATGTATACGTACACCCCCTATGAGAAGGCTGCCATGGGAAACCAATCGGGCGCAGACTTTTGTGTCCATCCACAGGAATGCCATGCCGGTGCCGGGAACTGGCTCGGGGGATCGAAAATCTTGCTTCCGGCACAGCCGGACTGCTGGGAAAAACATCGGTCGGCAGCTGGCGGCTGTGGGCTGGACAGATCTGGGTGTCAAGGAGAGACCAGGCCTGGTGGTCCTACGCCGGACGAAAATGCCGGCGGTGCTGGTGGAAGCCGGATTTCTTGACAATGAAAAGGACAACGCCTTTTTGATGCCAATCTGGCGGCCACAGCCGACGCCATATCGCCGACGGCATCCTTGAGACCTTTGAGGAGCTGGAGGCCCGGGAGGACCAGGCGGCCAGCGGGGAGGTCCCTGGATTTTATATGGTGCAGACCGGGGTGTTCCGGCTGCCCAATGGGAGGCCCAGCCGGGAGCTGAAGGACCAGGGCTTTTTTATGACCGTAAAGGACGGCCTTTCTATGTGCGGGCCGGGGCGTTCCGGGAGATGGACAACGCGGTGCAGATGGAGCGCCGTCTGAGGCGGCTGGGCTACGGGACTCTGATCACAAGATCCCGAAAAGGGGCTTAAAATCCAGTGGGGGAATGTGGTATGATAAAGCTGTCAGAAACAGATGTAAACATGTTGAAATTTTCATGAAAAACAACAGAAGGGGGCGCTTTTATGGAAAAACAGAATCTGATCATCACCATCGGCCGCCAGTACGGCAGCGGCGGAGCGGAAGTCGGGAAGAAGCTGGGCCAGAGGATGGGCCTGGACGTTTATGACAAAGAGATACTGAAGATGACTTCCGATGAGAGCGGGATCCGGAAAGCTATTTTCACCTGGCCGACGAGCGGGCGGGAAAAAGCTGCTTTATAAGATCGTCCAGTCCCTGATCCCGGAAAATACGTCCCCTTCCACAGGCTCCGACCTGGTATCCGCCGACAATCTGTTCCGGTTCCAGTCCGCGGTCATCCGGCGTCTGGCCCAGGAGGAATCCTGTATTTTCATTGGCCGCTGCGCCGACCATGTGCTGGCGGGAACCGAGCGGCTGGTGAGGATCTTCATCTACGCGGACATGGAGGCCAGGATCCAGAGGATCCGGGAAAAGGGCTATTATGAGGAACATGAGATCGCCAGAAATATCCGGCGCATGGACCGGGGACGGCGGGATTATCACCGGTATTACACAGGAAAAGAATGGGAGAACGTGGAAAACTATGATATGATGCTGAATTCCGGGGTCCTGGGTACGGACGGCTGCGTGGAATGTATTTTGTCCTACCTTAAGATCCGCGGTCTGTATCCGGCATAGGCCGGGAAGGGCGGTTTTTTGGAGGCCGGAAAGGCCGGACCCGGGAAACCCGCTCTTGCAGTTTGGCCTTCCAGTTGCTATAATATCGGAAGCCATCATAGTTGGAAACAAGGAGATAGAAAACAATGGAGCATAAGAAGATAAGCGCCGTGATCTTTGACATGGACGGCGTGATCGTGGACAGCGAGTTTGTATATATGGATTACCTTCTGGAGTTGCCAGGAAAAAGAATCCGGAGGTGACCATGGACCAGTTAAACCCCATGGTGGGCCTCAGCCGGAAGGACAGCTGGACGGTAATGAAAAATGCAGTGGACAACGGCCAGACCTGGGAGGAGCTGCGGGATGAATTTGCGGTCCTGGATATTTACAGCCAGGTGGACTATAAAAGATCTTCCGGCCCGAGGCCTACACGACGGCCATGGAATTAAAAAAAAACGCGGCTACAAGGTGGCCCTGGCCTCCTCCACAGGTCCGAAGCTGATCGCCCGGATCATGGAGGAGACGGGGATGCGTCCCATTTGATCTGATCGTCAGCGGCGGCCAGTTTAAGCAGAGCAAGCCCAATCCGGAGATCTATCATTATACGGCTAAGACCCTGGGGATCCCGGAAGAGGAGTGCTTTGTGGTGGAGGATTCCACGGTGGGGATCCAGGCGGGAAAGGCGGCCGGGATGACCGTGGCAGCCCTGGAGGATGACCGGTTCGGCTTTGACCAGAGTCGAGGCGGATATCCAGATCCGGCAGATCTCTGAGATCTTAAAATTTCTTCCGGGGACAGAAAATATAGTCCTCTGCGGAGCCAGCTCCTATGAGCAGAAGTATTATTTCAACCAGGATTTTAAGGCGCTGCCGGATCATATAAAAAAAGAGCTGCAGATCATGTGTGTGCTGTTCACTGAGGACATCGGCGGCGTCGACCATGGAGTTTACGCCGGAGGGGGGGAGCTGGATTTTAAGGTCCAGGCCGACGATAAGGACTATTTATTTGATGAGATCGGCAGCGGCTTAAAGATCCGCCAGTACCAGAGGGAGAAAAAAAGGAGCTTCTGGAGTCCCTGGAGCTGTATTACCGGGTGGTATTCCTGGGAGACAGCCTGGCGGACCTGGAAACAGAGGAGGAGACGGATGCGTGATCGGAAGAATGGAATAGGAAGGCAGGCGGTCCTGGCTGCGGTGCTTGCGGGGGCCTTGTCCATGAGCACTGTATCCGCCGATGCCCTTGCTTTTAATTTTGGTCCCGGCATGGAGGATCATGAGGTGATCATATATGACGGCCAGGCGGCCAACAATCCGGCCTATGACAACGGCTGGAGCAGCGGAGCCAGTCCCGGGGAGGTGGGAAATAATCCCATGGGAAACCAGGGACAGACAGAGGAAGAGGCCCTGTCCGGCGGCCCCAACTCCGAGGCGGCGAAAAAAAAATATCTGGAGGACCAGGAACGGTCTCTTTATATATTCAGTACCTACCGGGGAGGGACCTGGGAAAAACTGGAGGATGGAAAATGGCGGCTGATGGCGTCTGACCGGGCAGCCCGTTTCCAGCCAGTGGGGCTATGTGGATGGGAAAATGTATCTGCTGGACATGTACGGGATCATGCAGACCGGCTGGCAGATGGTCAATGGAAAATGGTATTATTTAAACAGTGTGGGAGCTATGCAGACGGGCTGGCTTCTGAAGGAGGGAAAATATTATTTTCTCAATGCAGACAACAGTATGGCCACCGGCTGGGTCAATTCCCAGGGATCTGGTATTATTTTGACCAGCAGACTGGCGTCATGCAGACCAATACATATGTGGATGACGGCCGTTATGTGAACGCGGAAGGAGCCCTGGTACCATGAAGCTGACGATCGGAAATGTGACCCTGGACAACAATGTGATCCTGGCTCCCATGGCAGGGGTGACGGACCTTCCCTACCGGGTGCTGTGCCGGGAGCAGGGCTGCAGTCTGGTATGTATGGAGATGGTCAGCGCCAAGGCGGTGCTTTATAAAAACAGGAATACAAAGGAGCTTCTGGAGGTGGATCCCAGGGAACGGCCCGTATCCCTTCAGCTATTCGGGTCAGATCCGGAGATCCTGTCAAAGATCGCAGGAGAGCTGGAAGAGGGGCCCTACGATATTTTCGACATCAACATGGGCTGCCCGGTGCCGAAGATCGTTAAAAATGGAGAGGGCTCGGCGTTAATGAGGAACCCGAAGCTGGTGGAGGAGATCCTTTCCGCCATGGTGCGCACCCTTAAAAACCAGTGACGGTGAAGATCCGCAAGGGCTTTGACGATTCATCCGTCAACGCTGTGGAGATCGCGAAGATCGCCGAGGGCTGCGGTGTTTCGGCCATTGCCGTCCATGGCCGCACCAGAGAGCAGTATTATTCGGGAAGGGCGGACTGGGACATCATCCGCCAGGTCAAGGAGGCGGTATCCATTCCGGTTATTGGAAACGGAGACGTGTTCACGCCGGAGAATGCGAAGCGGATGGTGGAGGAGACCGGATGCGACGGGATCATGGTGGCCCAGGGAGCCAAAGGGAATCCCTGGATCTTCCGGGAGATCGCAGAATACCTGGAAACAGGGAGGAAGCCTCCCAGGCCGTCGGCAGATGAGAGCTTAAGGCCATGATCATGCGCCACGGGCAGATGATGCTGGAATTTAAAGGCGAGACAGCGGGAATGCGGGAAATGAGAAAGCATGTGGCCTGGTATACGGCCGGATATCCCAATTCTGCGGCTTTGAGAAACGATATGAATACGGTGTCCACCATGGATGAGCTGACAGCTCTGATCGGAGAACGCCTTTAAGAACAGAAAAGAAAAGAACGGGAAAGGCCGCAGGCCGGTCCGGGACAGCGAAGGCTGCCGGAGCAGGCTGCGGCCTTTTGCGGCTGCGGGGTCGGAGGCGTCAGAATTTAATGGTGCCGTTGTCCATGCCATCGAAGATCAGCTGGAAGGTGGATTTTTTTGATTCCTTCAGGTGATACAGCATTTTTTCTGCAGCCTCGTCCCAGTTTTTCTGAAGGCAGGGGCGGATGATGTCCAGATGCTCTTTGAAGGTGTCCTCCAGACGGTTATTGGAAACGTTGCCTGTCATGTAGCGGAACCGGGCATTCTGGGTGAGAATCAGGCTGTAATTGTTCTGGATGTAAACGTTGGGGCAGGATCGGACGATCATCAAATGGAAATCAGAATCCAGTTCATAAAAATAGTCGTTGTTTTTAAAGCATTCGCTGTTGGAATCGGTGTGGAGGAAAATATCGTAAAATCCATGAAGCCGTTCCACAGGGAGAAGGGAGCCGTAATTTTTCAGGATATAGGGTTCGTACATATTTCGTACTTCAAAGATCATGTTGATGTCACTGACGGTTAAAGATTTAACGATAATTCCGCGTTTGGGACGGATCTCGATCAGCCCCTCCTGCTCCAGACGGCCTAAAGCGTCCCGGATGGGCGTGCGGCTTAAGCCCAGGGCCTCCGTCGGGATCTCTTCATTTAGAAAGGTGCCGGGAGCGTATTCGCAGGTGACGATTTTCTGGCGTATCTTATTGTATGCTAAGGTTTTCAGATTTGTTTTTCGGCATATGGGACTCCTTATGATGAAAAATGACACGTAAATAAGCACTGATGTATATAACAGAAGTTTACCATAGAATCGGAGAATTTTCAAGGTGCTGAAATGTTAAAAGAATAACAAAATAGAACACAGCGGAATGCACAAAACACAGAAGAATGCTTTGTTAAAATGTACAGAACAGAAGAAAATAGTCGGTTCCATATTGACATATTGGCAGAAGGTGTCTATAATCTGATGTATACAACAAAGAATACAAAATGAAACCGATGAGGTATCAACATATCATTCACAGGAGGAATGAACCATGAAAGCAATGTACATTAACGCTCCCGGCCAGGTCGAGATCAAAGACGTGGAAATGCCGGTGAGAAAAAGAAGGCGAAGTTTTACTGAAGCTTCTTTACGGCGGGATCTGCGGAAGTGATCTGGGCTCCTACCGCGGGACCTTCGCATACTTCGATTATCCCAGGATCCCGGGCCATGAGTTTTCCGCAGAGGTCATCGAGGCCGACGAGAACAATGCCTATGGGATCAGGGAAGGGAATGATCGTGACCTGCAACCCGTACTTCAACTGCGGCCACTGCTATTCCTGCCAGCACGGCACCGTAAACGCCTGCATGGACAACCAGACCATGGGCTGCCAGAGAGACGGCGCCTTCCAGGAGTACATAACAATGCCCATTGAGCGTGTGTACGACGGTAAGGGCATGGATGCAAAGACACTGGCAGCCATCGAGCCCTTCTGCATCAGCTACCACGGCGTGAGCCGGGCCAACGTAAAAAGGGAGATAAGGTCCTGGTAGTGGGAGCCGGAACCATCGGCGTTCTGGCGGCCATCGCAGCCAAGGCCAAGGGCGCGTCTGTTTACATTTCCGACGTATCTGCCGGAAAGCTGGAGATGGCAAAGGACTTTGGCGTAGACGGAACACTTTTAAATGATTCTCCGGAAAACTTCGAGAAGAGAGTGAACGAGATCACAGACGGCAACGGCTTTGACGTTACCATCGAGGCGGTGGGCCTTCCGTCCACCTTCCAGAACTGCATTGACGCCTGCTGCTTTGGCGGCCGTATGGTGCTCATTGGAGTTGGAAAGAAGAACCTGGACTTCAACTTCACGCTGATCCAGAAAAAGGAGCTGAACGTTTACGGCTCCAGAAACGCATTAAAGAAGGATTTCCTGGAGCTGATCGACATTGTGAACGCTGGAAAGGCTCCCCCTGGAGAAGATCATCACCAACGTATATCCCTTTGATGAGGCTGCAAAGGCCTTTGAGGATTTTGCCAACAATCCGGGAGATATGTTAAAGGTCGTATTTGATTTCTCTGCTATCGGGAAATAAATACAGCCGGGCGGGACGGATCCCGCAAAGAAAAAGGAACGTGAAGGCCCTGGAGGGCTTTACACATAAACCCAAAATATGCAGCGGCCCAGGCGGCCGGCGCAGAGGGCGCAAAGAACAGCCGGACCGCTGCAAAAGCTAAAAACGGAGGGAAAACATTATGAAACTGAGAAAGGTTATGGCCCCGACACTGGCAGGAGCAATGGCAGCAGCAACTCTTACAGCCTGCGGCGGCGGGAGCAGACGAGACGACTGCGGCAGCAGCCGGAGCTGACAAAAAAGGAAACAACAGCAGCAGCTGAGGACAAGGAGACGACCGCAGCAGCAGCTGATTCCGGCAGAATGCAGACGCAGAGGTAGTTCTCCAGGTCGCATTCGAGAACTCCATCACTGAGCCCGTTGGCGAGGGCTGGACAAAGGCACAGGAGATCATCAAAGAGAAATCCGGCGGAAAGATGGCCATTGAGGTTTATCCGGACTCCCAGTTAGGAGACAAGTCCTCCCCGATCGACTCCATGCTCTTAGGGAGAGAATGTCTGCACACTGGCAGACGGCGCTTTCTATGCAGACTACGGCGTACCGGATTTCGGTATCGTATTCGGACCGTTCCTGTTTGATAACTGGGATCAGTGCTGGACTCTGATCGAATCCGACTGGTATAAAGAGCAGTGTGATAAGCTGGAGGAGAAAGGTCTTAAGATCATCGCTTCCAACTGGATCTACGGCGAGAGACATACATTAACAAACGTTCCGGTGAACACAGTTGAGGACTTAAAGGGCTTAAAGATCCGCGTTCCTTCCAATGAGATCCAGTCCAAGGGCTTCGACGTTTTAGGCGCAACCTCCACAGGTATGGCTTTAGGCGATGTTTACCAGGCTCTTCAGACCAAGACCATCGACGGCGCTGAGAACCCGTTGGCAACTCTTTATGGAAGAAAGCTCCATGAGGTTGCCAAGTACCCGATCCTTGACGGACACGTAAAGAACTTCACCACATGGGTGGTTTCTGCTGACTGGTTCAACAGCTTAACAGAAGAGCAGCAGACCTGGCGCTTAGAGACTGCTTCTGAGGCCGGTGAGTACAACAACGAAGTACAGCAGGCTGCTGAGGCCGATTACCTCCAGAAGATGAAGGACGAGGGCGTTACCGTTGTGGAGCCGTCCGAAGAGGTTCTTGCAGGCTTCAAGGAAAAGGCACAGCCCTTCTATGAGATGGACTTTGGCTGGACAGATGGTCTCTATGACACTGTAAGAGCAGCCATGGGCGCAAACGAATAAGACTGACGTGAAATGATCTTCTGCGGCGGACCGTTGCGGTCTGGCCGCAGAAGCCAATATTAGGAGCAAAGGTATGGAAAAGAAACAAAATAAAATTGCTTCTGTCCCGATGAACCTGGATATCGCAGTTGCATCTGCGATCCTGGCGATCTTGATCGTCCTTACCTTCCTGGGCGTGATCTGGCGTTATATTTTCGACGCTCCCTTCACATGGCTCGAGGAGGTGCAGACTTCCTGTTTAGTATGGATCGTATTTGCAGCGGCCGGCGCCGCTTTCGGACCGGAAACCATGTGGCCATCGAAATGATCGTGGATCTGATGCCTGCGAAGGTGCAGAAGATCATGGAATGGTTCATTTCCATCGTGGTGGTGGCAGTTGTAGGCTATCTGTTCTTCCAGAGTATCGGCTTCATCCAGGTATTCATAAAGAGCGGCCGTTCCACCAGCATGTTAAAGATTCCTTATACAGCCGTATACGGAATTGCGATTTTTCTTACATTGATATGATCTTCAGCTATTTTTACAGCATCATTAAAGGTGTAAAATCGGAAGCAAAGGAGGCGGCAAGCAGCAATGAGTGATGTTCTTATGTTATCAGCCATCGTAATGCTGGTCCTGTTATTCCTTAAGGTTCCGGTGTATATTGCCGTTCTTGGCGGCTCCATGGTGTATTTCGTATTAAATCCCGATATCAATGCCGTGGTATTTGCCCAGCAGGCCATCATCGGTACGGAAGATCTCCTTATGGCCATCCCGTTCTTTATCTGTGCGGGTATCTTCATGAACTATACGGGCGTTACAAAGCGGATCATGGACTTCTGTGAGGTTGTCACTGGCCGTCTTCCCGGCGGTCTTGCCCAGGTAAACGTTCTCCTTTCCACCGTCATGGGCGGTCTGTCCGGCTCCAATATCGCCGACGCGGCCATGGAGTCCAAAATGATGGTGCCGGAGATGACAAAGAAGGGCTTCTCCCTGGGTTTTCCAGCGTGGTTACGGCAGCTTCCTCTATGATCACTCCGCTGATCCCCCCTGGAATCGCCATGATCCTTTACGGATGTATTGCCAACGTATCCATCGGTAAGCTGTTCATTTCCGGCTTTGGCGTAGGCGGCCTCCTCTGCATCACCATGATGATCTTAGTGGGCTTTATTTCAAAAAACGCGGATACGGAAACCCCGACCACAGAAAAGCTCACCTGGCCCCGGTTCTGAAGGCCTTTAAGCCGGCAGTCCTGCCCTTATTGCTTCCGATCATCATCATCGGAGGTATCCGTATCGGTATCTTCACCGCAACGGAGGCCGGAGCTGTGGCGATCCTTTACGCTGCCCTTTTTAGGCATCATTTACCGTGAAATGCATGTGAAGGATATGGTGCAGGGCTTAAAGGAGACCGTGTGCTCCACAGCATCCATCATGCTCATCGTATCCGCGGCATCTGTATTCTCCTGGATTCTTACCAAGGAGCGGATCCCGCAGACGCTGACCGCATGGATGTTAGCCAATATCCACAGTAAATTCGTATTCCCGATCGTTGTGAACGTGTTCCTTCTCCTTGTGGGCATGTTCATTGAAGGAAACGCTTCCATGATCATTCTGGTTCCGTTACTGGCTCCCATTGCTGCCGAGTACGGGATCAACGAGATCCAGTTTGCAATGATCTATATCTTCAACAACGCCATCGGCGCATTATCTCCGCCAATGGGCACGCTGATGTTCGTTACCTGTTCCATTACCAAGTGTAAGACGGCGGCCTTCATTAAAGAGGCAGTTCCGTTCTACATCCTGCTGGTGGTCAACCCGATGCTCCCGACATGGTTCGAGCCGTTCACCACCTTCCTGGTAAATCTGTTCTATTAATAAAGAGCCCTGCTTCCAAATGGAGGTGGCTTCACCTGCCGGATGGATGGTCATGCATTCATCCGGCAGATTTTTTAAGAAAGTCGAGGAAAGCTTTATGGAACGTTTAAATTATGAAGTGTTAAAAAATCCGGTTATGATGGATATGTATTAAAGGATGCGCCGGAGAAGGTGCTGCAGTTCGGCGAAGGAAACTTTTACGGGCGTTCGTGGATTACTGGTTCGATCTGGCCAACGAGAAGGCCGGCTGGAACGGAAAGTGCTGCCTGGTACAGCCCATTGCTCCAGGCCTTGCCAATATGATCAATGATCGGGAGGGCCTTTATACCCTGTATCTGCGCGGCAGTGAAAACGGCCAGAAGGTGGATGCAAAGCGCGTGATCTCCAGCGTGAGCCGCTGCTTAAACCCCTATGAAGCCGACGACTACAAAAAAATGATGGATGTGGCTGCCAGCGACGATCTGGAGATCATCGTTTCCAACACCACAGAGGCAGGCATCCAGTATGATCCTTCCTGCAAAAGGACGACTGCCCGCCGTCCAGCTTCCCGAAAGCAAAGCTGACCCAGGTCTTATATCACCGCTATAAAGCCGGAAAGCCGGGGATCGTGATGTTAGCCTGCGAGCTTATCGACAACAACGGAAAAGAACTGTTAAAGTGCGTGAACCAGTACATTGACCAGTGGGAGCTGGAGGACAGCTTCAGAAAATATGTGAATGAGGACTGCACCTTCTGCGGCTCCCTGGTGGACCGGATCGTACCGGGCCGTATCCGGGATGAGAAGGAAGTGGCTGAATTAGAAGAAAAGCACGGCTATGCAGATCCCCTGCTGGACGTGGGAGAGGTGTTCGGCGTATGGGTCATCGAAGGCGACGAGAAGTTAAATGATGTGCTTCCCTTTAAGAAGGCCGGACTTCTGGATAAGGTATTCGTAACACCGGATATGAGCCCCTACAAAAGAGAAAGGTTCGTATCTTAAACGGCGCTCATACTGGCTTTGTTCTGGGCGCATACCTGGCAGGTGAAAATATCGTCCGGGACTGCATGAACGATGAGACCATCAAGGGCTTCATGAACAAGATGCTCTACGATGAGGTGATCCCGACCCTTCCGCTGGATAAGGACGATCTGATGCAGTTTGCTGCCGCCGTGGAGGACCGTTTCAATAATCCATTTGTAAACCATGAGCTGATGAGCATTTCCTTAAATTCCACCTCCAAGTGGAAAGCCCGAATATGCCGTCCTTCTTAGGCTACATTGAGGAAAAGGGCTGCCTGCCCCCAGTGCGACCATGTCCCTGGCTGCTTATATCGCATTTTTACAGCAATGAGATCCAGTCCCTTACGGACGCCGGACTGGTATGCAGACGCCCGGCTGGAAATGAGTATACTGTAAGCGATGACCGCTGGGCCCTGGAATTTTACTATGCCCACAGAAACGACACTCCAGAGGCTCTGGTCCCATGCCGTTCTTACCAACGAACAGATGTGGGATCAGGATCTTACAAAGATCGCCGGACTGGAAGAAACCGTTACTGCCGACTTAAAGATGATCCGCACGGAAGGAGCAAAGGCTGCGTTTGCAAGCTGCCTGTAATTTGAAATATGAAGACAATAAGGATTTCTGATCTGGACAACGTGGCAGTGGCTCTCCATCCCATCGCAGAAGGCGAGGAGATCACCGCCGGAGGATCACTGTTAAAGCTCTTATGGACATCCCCCAGGGCCATAAGATCGCCCTTCTTCCCATCAAAAAGGGTGAAAATGTGGTAAAAATATGGCTTCCCCATCGGCCATGCCACAGAGGATGCCGCTCCGGGAACCTGGATGCACACCCATAACGTAAAGACCAACCTGGAAGGTGAGATGGAGTACACCTATACCCCAAGCCTCACATTCCACGAAAAGGTGGAGCCGGAGACCTTCCAGGGCTTCCGCAGAAAGGATGGCCGCGCCGCCATCCGCAATGAGATCTGGATCATTCCACGGTGGCTGCGTCAACGATGTGGCCAGAAGATGGTGCGGGACAATCAGGATCTTGTGACAGGGACCATCGACGGTCTTTTTACACCTTCCCCCATCCCTTCGGATGCAGCCAGACCGGCGAGGACCATGCCCAGACAAGAAAGCTTCTGGCGGCCCTGGTGCGCCATCCCAACGCGGGCGGTGTGCTGGTTCTGGGACTGGGCTGTGAAAATCTGACCCACGAGCAGTTCTTAGAGGAGCTGGGCGATTACGATAAGGACCGGGTAAAATTCCCTGATCTGCCAGGAAGCCGGGGACGAGTTTTCTGAGGGCCGGGGCTGTTAAAGCAGTGTGCAGAATATGCATCCCAGTTTAAGAGAGAGCCCATTCCCGTAAGCGAGCTGGTCATCGGCATGAAGTGCGGCGGCTCCGACGGCTTATCGGGGATCACGGCCAATCCGGCTGTGGGCCGCTTCAGCGACATGATGGCGGCCAGAGGCGGCTCCACTGTGCTCACCGAGGTGCCGGAGATGTTTGGCGCAGAGGGCTTCTTAATGAACCGCTGCGTCAATGAAGCGGTGTTTGAAAAGGCCGTGGACATGATCAATGGCTTTAAGAATTATTTTATCAGCCATAATGAGGTGGTTTATGACAACCCCAGTCCCGGAAACCGTCGAGGGGCAGGATCACCACCCTGGAGGACAAGTCCTGCGGCTGTGTCCAGAAGGGCGGTACGGCTCCCATCATGGACGTGATCGGCTACGGAGATCCGGTGACAGCCAAGGGGCTCAATATGCTGTACGGACCTGGAAACGATCTGGTCTCCGCCACAGCCATGACAGCGGCGGGAGCCCATATGATCCTGTTCACCACAGGGCGGGGAACCCCCTTCGGAGCTCCGGCCCCGACTCTTAAGCTGGCCACCAACAGCCAGCTTGCGGAAAAAAGAAGAAGGGTGGATCGATTTTGACGCCGGCCCCATCGCCGATGGAGAATCCATCGACGACGCTGCAAAGAGACTGCTGCAGCTGGTGATCGAAACGGCAGACGGAAAGCAGACAAAGGCCGAGGAGAAGGGATTCAGAGAGATCTCCATCTTCAAGGACGGCGTTGTGCTGTAAAACGTATGGGCGGCTCCAGAAGGAGCCGCCCATACGTTCTTTTTAAATTCACACAGTCTTTACAATCCCTTCCTAATTACAGGGGAAACTTCCGTCAGTTTCTGGGTGATGCGCTCAGTGACCTCCAGATAATACAGAAGCTCTGAGTTATTTAATTCCTGGTTATCCAGTCGGTTAAGGCTATCCATGGCTTCCTGGTACTTTGAGAGGAAGGTGAGATAGTCTCCCATCATTTCGGGGCTGTAACCGGAATTGGAGTACCTGTTCATGAAGGCGCAGTACTCGTCGAAAAACTGCTCATATGTATCCAGCGCCTTTTTAAATTCGGACCGGATCCCATCTGTGGCTCCGGATTCCCTGGGGAAAAACCTTCACCTGGACCGTGCCATTTATGGTCCAGGCTCCATACTCGTTCACCGTGCTGCCGTCGGGGGTTACAGTATTCGTCATACAGTATCCCTGGCTGTCGAAGAAGTAACATTCGGCTGCTCCATCACTGTTTCCGTCGATCCACTGCCAGGCGTCTGCTGGATAGCTTCCATCCTCGTTTTGGTACCACCAGCCGTTGGCATCAGATCTCCACTGTCCTCCAAAGGCGGTGAGCCCCATGGAAATTGTCATGGCCGCAGCACAGACTCCCTGCGAGCGCTGTTTTCTTCATGTTTCATTATGATTCCTCCTAGTATAATGGTTTTTGGTAATTCTTGGGAACGTTCCTGCCGGCAGCGTATCATGAGAGCGAGTCCAGCAGCTTCAACGCTTTTTCTATCAGACGTTTCAACTCATCCTGCTCCCTTTTAACGCCTTGATCCTGTTTTTTAGGGCTTTGCGCTTCACTGGGATGGAAGCGTCAATAATCCCGGATATTTCGCGGACCGGAAACCCGATCTGCTGATAGAAACGGATGTTCGGATCCGTTCCTCTGCCGCTTGGTCATAGAGCAGGTGGCCATATTTATTCTTACCGGAGGCAGAAACCAGCCCGGCTTTTTCATATCCCTGGATGGTACGCCTGGATACCCGGTACCGGCGCATATTTCTCGCAACGTTTTCGCTTCCACATCATTACCTCATCTTCCTTTCCAGCGTAAGACTGCACGCCGCGTGCAGTCAATGATTTGTTTTTATGAGGCAGGACCGCTTCCCGCAAAAGACTTTGTGATTTTCGCGGATAGCGGACTGGAAGATGAGAAAAACAAAAATACGCCCTGCATCAGAGCATGTATGCTCTTACAGGACGTATTTGATATGATTTTTCAGTTGAAACTGATATTTTATATACGCCGGGGCGGACTATCTCCTTAATGGATCTCCCCGCCCACTGCCCGGATATCGCATGTGTTGCGGACGGCGGCCTCAATGGCGGCCTCCAGGGCTGCGGTGATGTCTGTGATGGCCATGGACGGCGTATTGGGTTTATTGACTGCCTGGGATGCGGCGTATGGTACATGGATAAAGCCGCCGCGACATCCGGGAATTCCTTATGGATATAATAGAGGATCCCGTACATCACATGGTTGCAGATATAGGTTCCGGCGGAGTTGGACAGACTGGACGGATATCCGGCGTCCTTGATGGCCTGGACCATGGCCTTCACGGGAAGATTGCTGAAGTACGCGGCATCCCCATCCGCAAATACCGGCTCGTCAATGGGCTGGTTTCCTTCGTTATCGGGGGATCCTGGCATCGGTGATGTTGATGGCTACCCGCCCGGCGTTACGCCGAACCTGCCGCCTGCCTGGCCGACGCTTATGACCATATCCGGCTGGAGCTCCTTCATCTTTTCATGGATCCTTTCGATGGATCTGCCGACTACGGTCGGGATCTGCATGGTGACGATCTCTGCCCCGGCGATCTCATTTCTGATACATTTTACGGCCTCCCAGGCCGGATTTATGGATTCGCCGCCAAACGGATCGAACCCTGTGACTAATACCTTCATGACGTTTCCCCTTTCCTGCGGTACACCCCTGCGCAGAATGGTTTGACAAACCCATTCTGTGAATGTATGATAAGTGGCGGGGACCCGGGCCGGAGCCGGAAATATCCAGTGCCGGAGTTGGAGCCCCGGGAGGCCGCAGAGCGCGGCCCTCTGATATCCTCATTATACCGAAGGCTGGAAAAATATGCAAGGAGCGAAAACATCTGATGAAGATCATTATTTCCCCCGCAAAGAAAAATGGAAGAATGCAGTGACATGTTTGAACCCGGCGGTTTTCCGGTGTTTCTGGACCGGACAAAACGGCTGCATGAACGGCTCTGCTCCATGTCGGAAGAGGAGCTTAAGGAGCTGTTTAAGGCCAACGACCGGATCACACGGGAAAATTTTGAACGGTACCAGGCAATGGATCTGGACCGGGCGCTGACGCCGGCCCTTCTTTCCTATGTGGGGATCCAGTACCAGTATATGGCGCCCCACCTGTTTTCCCATGGTCAGTGGGAATACGTAAAACCATCTGCGGATCCCGAGCGGCTTTTACGGGATCCTGCGGCCCGACGACCGGGTAACTCCCTACCGCCTGGAAATGCAGGCCAGGCTGGCAGTGGATGGAAAGAAGGACCTGTACGATTTCTGGGGGAGCAGTCTGTTTGAGGAGCTGACCGGAAAGACAGAAGAGGAGACGGAGCCGGGCAGCGGCGGGAAGGCGGAAAATACGCCGGTGATCTTAAACCTGGCCTCCAGGGAATACAGCAAAGCCATCGAGCCGTTCCCGACGCCGGATATCCGGTTTGTTACCTGCGTCTTTGGCGTGCTGAAGGACGGAAAAGTAAAGATAAAGGCCACGGAGGCCAAAATGGCCAGAGGAGAGATGGTCCGTTTTCTTGCAGAAAACAACGTTACAGATGTGGAAGCGGTCAAAGGGTTTTCCGTATCCGGCTACGGGTATTCCCCGAGCATTCGGAGGAAAACAGCTTTGTGTTCATAAAAATCATGGAAAAGAGGAAAAATAAATGTTAAAGAGAATCGGAAGCGGAGACCCATGCTGGTGCGGGAGCAGAAAGCCCTACGGCCAGTGCCACCAGGAATTCGACAGGAAGGTGAGCAGGGCCCGGTTCATGGGCCATGAGGTGCCGTCCCACAAGATCATAAAAACTCCGGAGCAGATCCAGGGGATCCGGGAGAGCGGAAAGCTCAATGTGGCGGTGCTGGACTACGTGGCAGAGCGGATCGGGGCCGGGATCACAACGGCGGAGATCGACCAGTGGGTGTATGATTATACAACAAAGCACGGAGGGATCCCGGCCCCTCTGGGCTATGAGGGCTTCCCCAAAAAGCGTCTGCACCTCCATTGACGCCCAGGTGTGCCACGGGATCCCGTCAGAGGACGTGGTCTTAAAGGAGGGCGATATCATCAACGTGGATGTGTCCACCATCCTCCACGGCTATTATTCCGATTCCTCCCGTATGTTCATGATCGGGGATGTGGGACCGGAAAAGGAGAAGCTGGTGCGCGTCGCCAGGGAAGCGGTGGAAAAAGGGACTCCAGGAGGTGAAGCCATGGGGATATCTGGGAGACATGGGCCAGGCCGTCCATGACCATGTGAAAAAGCACGGCTATACAGTGGTGGAGGATGTGGGAGGCCACGGCGTGGGACTGGAATTCCATGAGGATCCCTTTGTCAGCTATGTGACCCGTCGGGGAACGGAAATGCTCATGGCCCCGGGCATGATCTTTACCATTGAACCCATGGTCAACATGGGCGGCGACAGATCTTTGTGGACGATGGAAACGGCTGGACCATTTATACGGAGGATGGGAAGCCGTCGGCCCAGTGGGGAGATCATGGTGCTGGTGACTATTTCAAAAAAATAGATAAAATGTGTAAATTTTTCTTGTGATACCTCGGAAGGTTTAGTATAATAGAGTCAGATATCTGAACGGTTATGTACGTGAACCCTATGAAAAGGAGGCAGATCTATGGAGCTGAAGTACGAGAAAATTTATGCACCCGGAACCGACGTTGGCTTAAAGGTCACAAAAGGCCATTTTGCCACCAACCATGCCCACACCAATTATTATATCGATCTGACGACCATCAAGAGCCGCGTCAGTGAGGCCCAGGAGATCGCCAGGGCACTGGTACATATGTACCTGTACGACATGGTCGTGGATACCATCGTATGCATGGAAGGAACAGAGGTCATCGGAACGCTTCTGGCAGAGGAGCTGACAAAGGGCGGCTTCCTGTCCCCGAACGCCCACAAGACCATTTATATCATCAAGCCCGAATTCAACAGCAACAGCCAGATCATGTTCAAGGATAATTTCCGTCCCATGTTAAACGGGAAGAATGTGATCCTTCTGACTGCCACCGTGACCACGGGTCTTACCATCAACAAGGGCATCGAGGGAATCCAGTATTACGGCGGCATCATCCAGAGCGTATCGGCAGTGTTCAGCGCCCTGGACGAGATGAACGGGATCCCCATCAAATCCGTATTCGGAAAGCGGGAGCTGCCGGATTATATGTTCAGCGATTACCGCAACTGTCCGATCTGCAAGGAAGGAAAGAAGCTGGATGCGCTGATCAATCCATACGGATATTCAAAACTGTAAACGGGAAAACGAAAAAACGGCGTCCTGCGGCTGTCCCTGGACGCCTTTTTTATGCATAGGAAAAAGCGGCCGGCAGCCGGTCCTTCCGGGGTCCCCATTCCGTGAGAGAAAGCCGTACCATAAGAGAAAGGATAACAGAACATGGAATTAAATAAAAATATGATGCAGAAGACGGTCCTGGCCCTGGTGCTGCTTGCAGTGGCGGCGCTTTCGGCTTTTTGCAGTATCGGAAAGAGTATCTGCGCCGGAATACCATAAGGCCTCCATGGAGGCCCTGGAGGAAAAGAAGATCACGGTCATGGAGATGACGGCGGCTGTGGCGGCCAGCTCCATCGCTGTGGCAGCCATTCCGGGGGACGCCACGACTCCCCTGGCGGACCAGATCGCAGAGCTTGGGAGCTATCTGATGATCGCCGCGGGGGGCTGTGATGCTGGAGAAGTTCCTTTTGGCCATTACGGGCCATGCGGCCTTTTCTCTTCTGATCCCGGCTGCCTGCGTCCTGGGGATTCTGGGAATGTTTTTATCCTCCGGTGTTTTAAAACGTTTAGCCCTGCGCCTTGCTGTGACCGGCCTTGCCATATTTATGGTGATCCCCGCGAGCTTAAAGGTCAGCAGTCTGATCGAGGAGGCCTTTGAGGTCAGCCAGACCATTGAGGAGGCGGAAAAAGCCGCAGGAGCGGTGGAAGAGGAAGCGGCGGAGGCATCCGGAGGGAAAAGGGACTGTCCGGCTGGATCTTTTAGGGGTAGGAGAGAAGCTCAATGGAGCAGTGGATCGGGCCAAAAAGGCGCTGGGCCGCTTTGTGGATGCAGTGGCGGTCCTAATCATCATTAACTGTGTGATCCCGGTGCTGGTGCTGTGGTTCTTCCTCTGGCTTATAAAAACGGCGTTCAGTGTGGACATCCATGTGCCGGCAGACCGGTTCCTGCCGGGAAGATGACCGAAGGCCGGAGCACTGTGAACTCTGCCGGGAAGACGACCGGCCGCCTGGCCCCGCAGGGCGCACGGTTTCGTCGTACCATAACCAAGATTTATGGAAAATATGAAAATAAAGCACTTGCAATTTCAGATGAAATTTGTATAATATAAACTAACATTAAGGGAAGGAGACGCAGATACAATGATGATGGAACTGGTACTAATCGCAGTCGTGATCCGAATTATTGGCAGCATTATCGTCGTGGACGGGAATGCTTATTTGCGTTATGCTGAAACTTAAGGGATCTGACGGCAGTATACTCAAAGAAATTTGGGATAGAGAGAAACCTTACAGCACGACGCTGTAAGGTTTTTTTTTTTGTATCATGGGAAAGTACATCCTATGATATAAAAAAACGCTTTCTGCGGGGACCGCCGTGCGGCGGAAGGGAAATTTTCTGCGGAGGCGGCCCGGAAGATCTGTTTCCATCAACCAGACAAGGGGAAGACTTTATGAAAATGAATGGTGCACGGATCCTGGTGGAGGAGCTGATCCATCAGGGAGTGGAAGTGATATTTGGATATCCGGGCGGCGCGGTCTTAAATATTTATGATGAGCTCTACCTGGCATCAGACCGGATCCGCCATGTATTATCGGCCCATGAACAGGGAGCGGCCCATGCGGCCGACGGCTATGCCCAGGGCCAGCGGGAAAAACAGGGAGTGGTCCTGGCCACCAGCGGGCCCGGAGCCACCAACCTGGTGACCGGCATTGCCAACGCATACCTGGATTCAGTGCCCATGGTGGCCATCACAGGAAACGTGGCAGTCAGCAGCCTGGGGAAGGACTCCTTCCAGGAGGTGGATATCGTGGGGATCACCCAGCCCATCGTGAAGCACAATTTCATGGTGCGGGATATTAAGGATCTCCAGAGGACGATCCAGGAGGCCTTTGAGATCGCCAACGACGGGAGGAAGGGGCCGGTGCTCATCGATATCCCAAAAACGTCCAGGCGGCGGAGTGGGAATACGATCCGGATATGAAGGCGCCTTCTGTGAAGAAGGAGAGAAAGACCAGCATCAGCAGCCTGGACGAGCTGCTGGAAATGGTAAAGAAAGCAAAGCGGCCGTTTATTTATGCGGGCGGCGGCGTGATCGCCTCGGGTGCTGAAAAAAGAAGTCCTGAGCTTTCAAGGCGGTTAGATGCGGCAGTGGGACTCAGCATGATGGGCCTTACCTCAGTGCCGGCCTCTTATCCGCTGAACCTGGGCATGTGCGGCATGCACGGAAGTACGCCTCCATCATGGCCCAGTCCTAGTGCGATCTGCTGTTTGCTGTGGGCGTGCGGTTTTCGGACCGGGCCACCGGCGACCAATGAATATACCCTAGTAAATGCATGACGGTCCATATCGATATCGACCGGGCGGAGATCGGAAAGAATGTGAGTCCCGATATCAGCATGTGGGGGAGATGTGAAGATGATCCTTCAAAGGATCCTGGATGTGCTTCCCCAGTGTGAGCATCGGACTGGCTCCGCCAGATCGAAGAGTATAAGAGCGCGGAGGTCCTGCCGCCTGCAAAAGGGCTTCAGTCCCAGGGCGATCATTGAAGAGGTGAACCGCCGCGGGGACGCGGACACGGTGGTGGCCACCGACGTGGGGACAGCACCAGATGTGGACCATGCAGTTCTATAAATTTGAAAAGCCCCAGAGGCTTCTGACCTCCGGCGGCCTGGGGACCATGGGCTACGGCCTGGGGGCTGCCATCGGAGGCTGCATCGCCAACGGAAGAAAGCGGACGGTGCTTTTTACCGGGGATGGAAGCTTCGGGATGAATTTAAACGAAATGGCCACGGCGGTGAGCCAGAACCTGCCCCCGACCATTGTGGTGATGAACAACGATGTTTTTAGGCATGGTGAGACAGTGGCAGACGATCTTTTACGATTGCCATTACTCCCATACCACCCTGGACCGGAGGACGGATTTCCCAGCCCTGGCAGCAGCCTTCGGGGCAAAGGAGTTTCTGCCCATACCATGGAGGAGCTGAAGAAAGCCCTGGACGAGGCGGATCAGAGCGACGGACCGGTGCTCATCGACTGCCATATCGGTATGGACGAAAAGGTGCTCCCCATGATCCCGCCGGGCCGGTCGGCCAGAGACATGATAGTGAAAGGATAAGCCTATGGAAGAGAGATTTTGCCGTTGGCCTGATCGTCAACACCCGCTTTGGTGTCCTGGACCGGATCGCCGGACTTTACGCCAAGCGCTGCTATAACATCGACGCCATCTCCGCCGGACCCACAGAGAACCCGGAATACACCCGGCGCACCATCGTGTCCACGGGAGATGAGTATATGAAGGACCAGGTGGTACGCCAGCTTTATAAGCTTTTTATGATGTGAAGACTGTGGCCCTCCTGGAACAGGAGCATACATTATTTGCCCAGCATATGTTTGTAAAGATGCATCTGACCGGAACAGGAGCGCGGCTCCCTCAAGCACCAGGTGCTGGAGCTGATCAATGAATACGGAGGGAAGGTGGTGGACTTTGGAGAAGAGCACCCCGACTGCCGAGATCACAGGGACCAAGGAAAAAGGTGGATTCCTTCGTGGAGAAGATCCGCAAGTTTGGGATCCTGGGTTAAGCAACTCCGGAGATATCGCCATTGGGATCGGCTGGGACAATACCTTAAGCGTCGCTCCCAGGGGAGGCGGAGGAAGATCAGCCGGAACCGTAAGCGCGGATGAAAAAGGCTTTAACCAAATTTTATATATAAAAAAGGAGAAAAAAACTATGGCTACAATGTATTATGAGAGAGACTGCAATTTATCACTTCTGGATGGAAAGAAGATCGCTGTGATCGGATACGGTTCCCAGGGGCATGCCCATGCGCTGAACTTAAGGGATTCCGGCTGTGACGTGGTGGTGGGTCTGTATGAGGGCTCTAAATCTGCCGTACAGGCAAAAGAGGACGGCTTTACTGTAATGAATACCGCTGACGCCGTAAAGGCCTCCGATATCATCATGATCCTGGTAAACGATGAAAAGCAGGCGGTTCTTTATAAAAACGATATCAGGGAAAATCTGACCGACCACGGAAAGACCCTGTGCTTTTGCCCATGGTTTTAATATCCACTTTAAACAGATCATCCTGCCGGCCGGCGTGAACGTGATCATGATCGCTCCCCAAGGGTCCGGGCCATACCGTCCGTTCCCAGTATGTGGCCGGAAAAGGCGTGCCGTGTCTGGTGGCCGTGGAGCAGGATCCTCCCGGAAATTCCATGGAGGTGGCAAAGGCCTATGCGGCAGGCATCGGCAGGCGGGATAGAAACCGATCTGTTCGGCGAGCAGGCAGTCCTCTGCGGCGGCGTGTGCGCCCTGATGGAGGCTGGCTTCAATACGCTGGTGGAGGCTGGATATAAGCCGGAGAACGCATATTTTGAGTGTATCCATGAGATGAAGCTGATCGTAGATCTGATCTTCAACGCCGGATTTGAGGGAATGCGCTATTCCATCTCTGATACGGCTGAGTACGGCGACTACATGACTGGAAAGCGGATCATCACCGATTCCGTAAAGGCAGAGATGAAGCAGGTGCTCACAGAGATCCAGGACGGCACCTTTGCCAAGAACTGGATCCTGGAAAACCAGGTAGGCCGCACCATGTTCAACGCAGCCAGAGCCGCCCATGCGGACACGCTGGCAGCAAAGACCGGCCGTGAGTTAAGGGCCAAGATGGGCTGGAAGCAGGCCCAGAACTTAGACGAGGCAAAAATAATCTTAAGGAAGGACAGGAGTGCAGCATATGAATTCTGATCGTAAAATCCGGCGTGGAGCGTGCTCCCCACCGTTCCCTTTTAAAAGCCGACGGATACAGCGACGAGCAGATCCGCCGCTCCTTCGTGGGCGTGGTTAACTCATTCAATGAGATCGCCCCGGGCCACGTACACTTACAGACCATTGCCAGGGCCGTCAAGGACGGCGTTCTGGCGGCCGGCGGGACTCCCATGGAGTTTAATACCATCGGCGTCTGCGACGGCATCGCCATGGGCCATAAGGGCATGCATTTTTCCTTAAGCCCAGGGAGCTGATCGCGGATACCATCGAATGCATGGTAAGCGGCCACTTGCTTCGACGCCCTGGTGTTCATTCCCAACTGCGCGTGCCGGGAATGCTATGGCGGCCCTGCGCCTGAATCTCCCCTGTATTTCGTATCCGGAGGCCCCATGCCTCCATTGGACAAAGAGACTTTAAATCCGTGTTTGAGGCAGTGGGAGCCAGAAAGGCCGGTCTCATCGGCGACGGTGAGCTGGCTGAGATCGAGGGAAGCTCCTGTCCCGGCTGCGGCTCCTGCCCGGTATGTTCACGGCCAACCCATGAACTGTCTTACAGAGGTCCTGGGACTGGGCCTTCCAGGAAACGGAACCATCCCGGCGGTTTACGGCGAGCGGATCCGCCTGGCAAAGACGGCGGGGATGCAGGTCATGAAGCTTTGAGAACAACATCCGTCCCAGGGACATCGTGACGGAAAAGTCCTTTGAGAATGCCCCCCGACTGCGGACATGGCCCTGGGCTGCTCCACCAACTCAGCCCTCCATCTTCCGGCCATTGCCCATGAGGCGGGGATCTCCATCAATCTCCATATGATCAACGAGATCAGCGAGAAGACGCCCAACCTGTGCCATCTGGCTCCGGCGGGCCATCACCCACATGCAGGATCTGATGCAGGCCGGAGGGATCTCCGCTGTGTTAAAGGAGCTGCTGGACGGCGGGATGATCGACGGAAGCTGTATGACCGTCACAGGAAAGACCCTGGGTGAGAACGTGGCCCATGCAGAGAACCGTGATCCGGAGGTGATCCGCCACTGGACCGTCCGTATACAAAGACCGGAGGGCTGGCGGTGCTCTTTGGAAACCTGGCGCCCAACGGAGCCATTGTAAAAAAGCGCTCTGCCGTAAAGCAGGAAATGCTGGTGAACACGGGGACTGCCCGGTGCTTCGACTCTGAGGAGGAGGCCATTGCAGCCATTTATGCCGGAAAGAGCGTGCCTGGAGACGTGGTGGTGATCCGCTACGAGGCCCGTCCGGCGGATCTGGAATGCGGGAAATGCTTTCCCCCACCTCCGCCATCGTGGGAATGAAGCTGGATACCACCGTGGCCCTTCTGACGGACGGAAGATTTTCCGGCGCGTCCTGCGGAGCCGCCATCGGCCATATTTCTCCAGAGGCAGCGGCCGGAGGCCCCATCGCCTATGTGAAGGATGGGGATCAGATCGCCATCGACATTCCCAATTACAGCATAAAGCTGCTGGTTTCCGATGAGGAGATGGAGGAGCGCAGAAGGACCATGAAGTTAAAGGAGCCGAAGCAGGTGACCGGATATCTGAAACGGTATGCCAGAATGGTATCCTCAGCAGACAGAGGAGCAATCGTAGAATAATGAACCAGATCGTATCCAATCTGCTGGTATACGGAAAAACTGCCGGAGGACTCGATCCTCTGGCAGTTTTCTGATATCTGCATGAGATTAAAAGACGGGAGCCAGGACAGGGACGTGCTGCGCACCCCGGGTATTCGGCCAGGTGAAAACCTCCTTTCTGTATCCACTGATTATGCCTTTGATAAAAACCTCTGGCAGAATTACGACCTTTCTCCTGATCACCAGTGAGAATCCCTTCAGCCTTGTATGTGAAAAAGGTGGGAGCCCAGGACGGAACGGTCAATATCTTTGTAAAACATGATCTTGAAATGTTCCGGCAGCTGTTCCATTACGATTTTTCCTGGATGGAGGAGGCGCTTTCCATCGACTGCTTTTTACCACTGACCCATTATAAAGGCCATCCGGAAAAAAGGAACTGATGTATAACAGGAACGTCAGTGAGAAGGTGCGGGCCCTGAGTGAAAAGCTGGCGGAGGCAGAGGATGCAGAGGCCTTTTTTTTCCATGTGACCGGGTTTTACCGGGATTACGGCGTGGGTATGTTCGGACTGAATAAGGCCTTCCGCATTGCCGGGAATGAGGACAGGACCGTCCGCTGCTTCCCCCATCAACAATATGGATGCAGTGATGCTGGACGATCTCATTGGCTATGAGCTCCAGAAAAAGAAGCTGGTGGATAATACCAAGGCCTTCGTGGAGGGAAAGGCCGCCAACAATGTCCTTTATTTGGAGATTCCGGTACAGGAAAATCCACCAGCATCAAGGCCATCGTGAACCAGTTTTACCCCGACGGCCTCAGGATGATCGAGATCTACAAGCACCAGTTCAAGGATCTTTCCGCCATCATCGCTCAGGTGAAGAACCGGAATTACCGGTTCATCATCTACATGGATGATCTGTCCTTCGAGGAATTTGAGATCGAGTATAAGTTCTTAAAGGCCGTCATCGAGGGAGGCGTGGAGACAAAGCCGGATAATGTGCTCATTTATGCAACCTCCAACCGCCGGCACCTTATAAAAAGAGACCAGCCGCGACCGGGACGACATGGAGCACGGAGAGGACATGCACCGGTCCGACACCATGGAGGAAAAGCTGTCCCTGGTGAACCGGTTCGGCCTTACCATCTATTACGCCAAGCCGGATAAGAGCGGCTTCAATGCGATGGCTGTGGAGCTGGCACGCCGGGCCGGGATCACGCCGGAGGAGATGAGCGATGAGGAGATCGGTTATGAGGCCAACCGGTTTGAGATGCGGGGCGGCGGTCTTTCCGGCCGGACGGCCCAGCAGTTCGTCAACCATCTTGTGGCAGTGAAGCGGTAGCCTGGGGACAGGGGATCTGAAGGACACAAAGGGAAAAACGATAAAAGACATATTATTACATTATGTTCAGAAAAAAGCGTCGATCATGAAAAATGATGATGCTTTTTTTGCGTTCCATCAAATTGCCAAACGTTGTCGAAAGTTGCGGACGAATTTCATTGCTTCTTTCTCGGTTAAAAGCCTATAATAAAACCGCTTGTTCCCCCGTTTTTAAAAGAAAATGGAAAAATGCAGGGGGATAGACATTGATTATGACAGTTCAGGAGGGAATGCTATGGCAGAGGTTTCGGTTGCAATCGCGGATGATAACAGACAGACATTAAATCTGTTGGGAGAGATACTTGAGAAGGAAGACGGGATCCATGTGGTGGGAAAGGCGGACAACGGTGAGGATGCGTATAACATGATCGTGGAGACGAACCCGGATATCGTTCTGATGGATGTGATCATGCCGAGACTGGATGGGATTTCCGTGATGGAGCGGGTCAGGAACAACAGCCAGATGAAGGGAACTCCTTTCTTTCATTATGGTAACGGCTGCCAGCAGCCAGGATGTGACCGAGGACGCGTTCCGTCTGGGAGCCAATTACTACATAATGAAGCCGTTCAGCCGGGACGTGGTGCTGGATAAGATACGCCGGGTCAGCCGGGGAAGGGGTACGGGCTGCTGCTGCCGGCGACCACGGAGGCGTGCGGCGGGTACAGCCATATCTGGATAAGGCGGCGTACATGGAGCAGAACCTGAGACCGATGTGACCCAGATGCTCCATGAGATCGGGATCCCTGCCCATATTAAGGGATATCAAAGTATCTGAGAGATGCCATCATCATGTCGGTGCAGGACGCGGAGATGCTGTCATCGGTGACAAAGATCTTATATCCCACCATTGCCAAGCGTCATCAGACCACGTCCAGCCGTGTGGAGCGGGCCATCCGCCACGCCATTGAGGTGGCCTGGAGCCGGGGAAAGATGGATACCCTGAATGAATTTTTGGCTATACGGTCAACGGGGGCAAAGGAAAAACCGACGAATTCAGAATTTGTGGCACTGATCGCAGATAAGATCCGCCTGGATTATAAGAGAATGTAACCGTCCAGCCATATATAAGAGAATCTAAAAAGTTTATGGACCTACTTTCTAAATCCCCTGGGAATGTGGTATACTGAACCTAATGAAAATGAGCGAAAGCTGTATTAGCGGAAGGATGGGTTCAGTATGAAAAACATATTATTTATCGCTTCGGAGGCTGTGCCTTTTATCAAGACCGGGGGGCCTGGCGGACGTTGTGGGTTCTCTTCCCAAATGTTTTGACAAAAAATACTTTGACGTACGTGTGATGATACCCAAATATCTCTGTGTAGAAGAAGTGCTCGGCAATGAGATGACCTATATAGACCAGTTCTATATGGACTATCTGGGCCAGGGCCGTTATGTGGGGATCCTCCAGTATGTATATGAAGGGATCACATTTTATTTCATCGATAATGAAAGCTACTTCTGGGGGAAAAGCCCTACGGCGACTGGTATTATGATCTGGAAAAGTTCTCCTTCTTCTCCCAGGCAGCCCCTTTCGGCCCTTCCGGTGATCGGATTCAAGCCGGATGTCATCCACTGCCACGACTGGCAGACGGGACTTATCCCGGTGCATCGCAAGGACAAATTCCACGGCGGCGAGTTTTTCCGGGATATCAAGTCCGTCATGACGATCCACAACCTGAAATTCCAGGGTGTGTGGGATGTGAAGACCATCCAGAGATTTTCCGGCCTTCCGGATTACTATTTTTTACGCCGGATAAGCTGGAAGCCTACAAGGACGGCAATATGTTAAAAGGCGGCATCGTATACGCGGATGCGATCACGACGGTCAGCAACACCTACGCAGAGGAGATCAAGACTCCGTTCTACGGCGAGGGCCTGGACGGACTCATGAGAGCCCGGGCCAACGACCTGAGGGGATCGTCAACGGCATTGACTACGATGATTTCAACCCGGAGACCGATCCCTATATCGCCCAGCAGTATAACGCGAAAAAATTTCCGGAAGGAAAAGGCAAAATAAGCTGGCGCTCCAGGAGGAACTGGGACTGGCAAGAGATGACAAGAAATTCATGATCGGCATCGTTTCCCGTCTTACGGATCAGAAGGGGCCTGGATCTGATCCAGTGCGTGATGGACGAGATCTGTACCGACGATGTGCAGCTGGTGGTCCTGGGAACGGGAGACGATAAATACGAGAACATGTTCCGTCATTATGACTGGAAATACCATGACCGGGTATCTGCCCAGATCTATTATTCGAGCCCATGTCCCATAAGATCTACGCGGCCTGCGATGCCTTCCCTAATGCCGTCCCTGTTTGAGCCCTGCGGCTTAAGCCAGCTGATGGCTCTCCGGTACGGCACTGTGCCTATTGTCAGGGAAACAGGAGGGTTAAAGGATACCGTATGGCCATACAATGAATACGAGGGGACCGGGACCGGCTTCTCCTTTGCCAATTACAATGCCCATGAGATGTTAAACATCATCCGCTACGCAAAATATATCTACTACAATAAAAAGCGTGAATGGAACAAGATCGTGGACCGGGATATGGCGGTGGATTTTTCCTGGAATACATCCGCAGGAAAATACCAGGAGCTGTACGACTGGCTGTTGGGGTACTAGGGAATGCAGTTTGGAGGACACCATGGAGATTTGGAATGAGATACTAGGGAACCAGGTGCTGGTGTGTTCCGTGGCGGGCTGGACGGTGGCCCAGGTCTTAAAGACTATCATTGACGTGGTCTTAAACCGGTCGTTCAACCCGGAGCGGCTGTTCGGCTCTGGCGGGATGCCCAGTTCCCATTCGGCCACGGTATGCGCACTGACCACGGCATCGGGGCTTAAATACGGCGTGGGCAGCTTTGAATTTGCCATCAGCTTTGTGGTGGCCATGGTCGTCATGTACGACGCCATGGGCGTCCGCCGGGAGACGGGAAAACAGGCACAGCTTTTAAATAGTGTGTTTTTTGAAAATATACTGAACCTGGACGGAGTCCTGCTCCAGGAGAAGCTTAAGGAGTATGTGGGCCATACGCCTCTCCAGGTGGTGGCCGGCGCAGTCCTGGGGATCGGGATGACCCTGGTCATCAGCAGTTTTTTACTAGGATCTGCAAAAAAACAGATCAGAAAAATCAATAAGCCATATATTTTGGCGAAAAAAATCATTTGGGGATATTGCAATATCTGGCAATATCCCTTATAATGTCAGCAGACCGTTTTCCGGCCTGCTGTTTTTTTGTGCGCAAATTTCCAAACGATACGTCCTGGCAGCGGACATGGGAGAACGCAGGGGCAGGAAGCGGAAAAATGGAGAAACTAGTCACGTAGAAGATTTTCTACAAGTTTGATAGGAGGAAGAAAAACTTATGGCAAAAGTGGGTTTATAAGTTTGAAGAAGGTAATGCTTCAATGAGAAACCTTCTTGGCGGCAAAGGCTGCAACCTGGCTGAGATGACGATCCTCGGCATGCCCATTCCACAGGGCTTTACTGTAACAACAGAAGCTTGTACAGACTATTATACCTGTGGCAAGCGGATTTCACAGGAAATTCAGGATCAGATTTTCGAAGCTATCACATGGTTAGAGGGCGTAAACGGAAAGAAATTCGGCGACACAGAGAATCCGTTATTAGTATCTGTACGTTCCGGTGCGAGAGCATCCATGCCTGGCATGATGGATACAATCCTTAAACCTGGGACTTAACGACGTTGCAGTGGAAGGCTTTGCCAAGAAGACAGGTAACCCCAGATTCTGCATACGATTCTTACAGGAGATTTATCCAGATGTTCTCCGATGTAGTTATGGAAGTTCCGAAGTCCCATTTCGAGAAAATCATCGATGCGATGAAAGAAGAAAAGGGCGTTCACTTCGATACAGACCTGACTGCCGATGACTTTAAAAGAGCTAGCTGAGAAGTTCAAAGCTGTTTACAAAGAGGCTATGAACGGCGAGGATTTCCCACAGGAGCCGACCGATCAGTTAATGGGCGCTGTTAAAGCAGTTTTCCGTTCCTGGGACAACCCTCGTGCAATCGTATACCGACGTATGAACGATATTCCTGGAGACTGGGGTACCGCAGTAAACGTACAGACCATGGTATTTGGTAACATGGGCAATACCAGCGGTACAGGCGTTTGCCTTCACACGTAACCCATCCACTGGCGAAAAGGGTATCTTCGGTGAGTACCTGATCAACGCCCAGGGTGAGGACGTGGTTGCAGGCGTTCGTACACCGCAGCCCATCACCCAGCTTGAAAAAAGACCTTCCGGACTGCTACAAGCAGTTTATGGATCTTGCAATGAAGCTGGAGAACCATTTCCGGGATATGCAGGATATGGAGTTTACGATTCAGGAAGGCAAGCTGTACTTCTTACAGACACGTAATGGCAAGAGGACCGCTCCGGCAGCCATCCAGATTGCATGCGATCTTAGTTGATGAGGGCATGATTACTCCTGAAGAAGCTGTTTGCAGAATCGAGGCTAAGTCTTTGACCAGTTATTACATCCCAACCTTTGATCCGGCTGCATTAAAGGCCGGCGAAGTGATCGGACAGGCTCTTCCGGCTTCCCCGGGTGCTGCAGCTGGTAAAGTTTGCTTCTCGACGCAGAGACTGCGAAGGCAGCTGGTATCGGCGGCAAGGGCGAGAGAGTTATCCTGGTTCGTCTTGAGACATCCCCGGAGGATATTGAGGGAATGCACGCTGCGCAGGGTATCTTAACAGTCCGCGGCGGTATGACCAGCCATGCAGCAGTTGTTGCACGCGGTATGGGTACCGCTTGTGTATCCGGCTGCGGCGAGATCAAGATTGACGAAGAAGCTAAGGTATTTGAACTTGGCGGACATACATTCCATGAGGGAGATTACATTTCCCTGGATGGTTCTACAGGAAAGATCTACAAGGGTGACATCGCTACACAGGAAGCTACTGTAAGCGGTAACTTTGAGCGCATCATGGATGGGCTGACCAGTTCAGGACCCTGGGCGTGTACGCACCAACGCAGATACACCTGCCGACACCCTGAACGCAGTGAAGTTAGGCGCAGAAGGTATCGGCCTCTGCCGTACCGAGCATATGTTCTTCGAAGAAGACAGAATCCCGAAGATCAGAAAGATGATTCTTTCCGATACGGTTGAGCAAGAGAAGCTGCATTAAATGAACTGATCCCGTTCCAGAAGGGCGACTTCAAGGGGATGTACAAGGCTCTGGAAGGCAGACCAATGACCGTTCGTTACTTAGATCCGCCGCTGCATGAGTTCACTCCTACCAACTCCGATGACATCAAGGCACTGGCAAAGGATATGGGTCTGACTGTTGAAGTTGTTAAAGCCAAAATGTGATGAGCTCCATGAATTCAACCCGATGATGGGTCACAGAGGCTGCCGTCTGGCAGTGACTTATCCTGAGATTGCCAAGATGCAGACCCGCGCCGTGTCATGGAAGCTGCCATCGAGGTTAAGGAAGAGTGCGGTTACGATATCGTTCCCGAGATCATGATTCCGCTTGGTTGGCGAGAAGAAAGAGCTGAAGTTCGTTAAGGACATCGTTGTTGAAGATTGCTGAACAGGTGAAGAAAGAGAAAGGCGTCCGATATCCAGTACCACATCGGTACAATGATCGAGATCCCGAGAGCTGCTCTGACAGCCGGACAGGTTGCAGAAGAGGCAGAGTTCTTCTCCTTCGGTACCAACGACCTGACACAGATGACCTTCGGCTTCTCCCGTGACGATGCGGGCAAGTTTTGCAGAACTGATCTCCATGGGACTTCTGGAAACAAGCTATGGCGGGGGACGAAAGTAACACGGGGACAGCTGGCTGCATATGATGCATGCGGATTCCTCTCATTGAAAAATTATGTTGATGCGGGGAATTTTATTCCAATCACCAGCCGTCCAGCTGATCAACCGGTTTGAATTTGAACCGGGGTATATCCGGATGTGGCACGGGGAGCTGTCGCCGGATATCATTCAGCAAGGGCTGGTAAAGAGGGCGCTGATCATCTTTCTGAAAAGGACCTGGAACTTAATTATTCCAATCCCTACGGTTCTCCAGGGCTGAGAACAGCCATCCAGAGTTATTTAAAGGGCAAGGGGATCGAAGTACCGATTTCTAATATACTGATAACGTCGAGAGCGTTACAGGCGCTTCACCCGATCGCTTCGGGATGGTACCTCCGAAATCCAGGGTTTATGTGGAAAGCCCCTCCTATCTGGAATCTCTGAATATTTTCCAGTCCACAGGGTCTTATCTGGTTCCGGTTCCCATGGACAGGAGCGGGATCCTGCCCTGGATGATTCCAGGAACTTCTCAGGGAACGGCACTGCTTTACACAATTCCCACGTTTTCAGAATCCAACGGAAGGACCATGCCTCTGGAGAGGCGAAAAGAGCTTCTTATGTGCTGTTTAAAAAATAATATACCTGTCATAGAGGATGATACTCTGTATGACCTGTGGCTGGACGAGTGCCTCCGCCTCCTTTGAAGTCTTTGGATGGGAACAATAATGTGATTTATATTGGAAGCATGTCAAAATGTTTTTCTCCTGGCCTCAGAGTTGGATGGGTCGTGGCACCCGAGGGTGTCATACGGCGTCTCGCAGATGTGAAGATGCAGATGGATTACGGCGTAAGCTCCCTGTCCCAGCAGATCGCCCAGGAATTATTTGAGAGCGGACTGAGGTTTTCTTTATATGGCTGCGGCTGAAGGGGAAGGTTCTGCCCAGCAGGTGTTTGAGAGCGCACTGAAAGAAAAAGATCCTGGTTCCTCCAGGAAGTATTTATGATGCAGATTGTTCTTCCTGTATCCGTCTCAGCTACGGTTTTTCTGGGCGAAGAGGAGATGGAGTCGGAATGGTGCATTTGTCGGATATAATCCGGCGGTTAAATTTAAATTAAAACAAAAGAAGAAGAACTGTTGTGTTTGTAAAATTGCAATCACAGCAGTTCTTTTTTATTGTCTAAAAACCGATATATTTGGTTGGTATTTTTTGTAATTTGGTTGGGAACAAAAAGGATTGTGCATATACAATAAAAAATAGAGATAAAAACAAATGAGAATTATCTAAAATATATAATAGAAATGCAGGAGGAAAAAGCAAATGGGAAAAAACTGGATGGAAAAAATTGCAGTTGTCACAGGGGCAGCCCAGGGAATCGGGTATGGATGCGCGAAAGTCATGGCAAAGCATGGAGCGACCGTAATCCTGGTGGATTTTTCTGAAAGTGTCGCTTTGGCAGCAGAAGAGATCCGAAATATGGGATATAAAGCGGATCATTTCCGTGTGGATGTGAGCAGCCTGGAGGATGTCCAGAAAATGGCAGATGGGATCATAGAAAAATATGGTAAGATCGATATACTTCATAACAATGCGGGAGTCAACCGCAGGGTGAGATTTGAAAACCTGGATGTGAAGACCAGAGATTTCATTATGGGAGTCAATATCCTTGGAGTATGGAATATGACAAAAGCCGTTTATCCATATATGCTGAAGGAAAAATATGGAAGGATCATCAACACATCCTCAGTAACAGGAACCAGAGTCGTTGACGAAGGGCAGACGACTTATGCACTTACAAAAGGTGCGGTATCGAGTTTTACAAAAGCTCTGGCATATGAAGCCGGTCCGTATGGCATTACTGTTAATGCGGTCCTTCCGGGGTGGGTACGGACTCAAAGGTTGAACAGGTAGCCGCAGACAGCAGGCCAGAAGATCCGGAAAGCGCACTTAGGGATATGGCTGGTTTTATTCCCTTAAAAAGATTGTGTGATATCGATGAAATTGGGGATCTGGTCGCTTTTCTGGCTTCAGATGAAGCAAAATATATCACAGGAACTGAAATGGTCATTGACGGAGGGAGCACCCTTCCAGAAACATTTGATATTTTACACGCATAAAGGAGGAAAAATTCAATGCTGCATTATCCTTATATTCCTAACTCCAACGAAGCGGTCCGTAAGGAAATGCTGGACTTCATTGGAGCGGAGTCAGTGGAAGAAATCTATGCATTCATTCCCCTCGATGAAGTGAGAATGAAACGGCCGCTGGATCTTCCAGAACCTTTTACATCGGAAATGGATCTGAAAAAGCATGTGGACAGTATTTTAATGAAGGACAGCACCTGTGATGAAAACATAAGCTTCCTGGGGGCAGGATGCTACAACCATTATGTACCCGCAGAAATAAATGGAAGATCTGAATTCCTTACGGCGTACAGCGGCGACACTTATGCGGATCATGGAAAGCTCCAGACATTCTTTGAGTTTACCAGTATGATGGGGGAACTGTTGAATATGGATGTTGTCAGCTTCCCCACATATGACGGAGGGCAGGCCGCTTCCACAGCAGTTATGATGTCACACAGAATTAATCATAGGAAAAAGGTGCTGATCCCGGAAACGATGAATCCCAATCTCCTGTCACAGCTGGAATGTTATTGTGAGGGAGTGGATCTGATAAAAAGTCGGCCTCTGGAAAACGGACAGATCGATCTGGAGGATCTGAAGGGAAAACTATCCGATGATGTTTCCTGTGTATTTATTCAGAATCCGTCCTTCCTTGGATTTTTGAGGAGCAGTGCAAAGAGATCGGATGCTTAGCCCATGAAGCTGGTGCACAGTACATTGTATATGCGGATCCGGCTTCGCTGGGGATCATTTCCGCACCAGCGGATTATGGGGCAGATATTGCATGTGGAGATATCCAGCCGCTGGGGATCCATATGAGCTATGGAGGGGGATTAGGCGGATATCTGGCAACAAGGCAGGAAGAGCAGTATGTGATGAACTATCCCCATCATTTATACAGTATATTTAAGAATTCAAAAAGGAGAATTTGGATATGCCAGAGCCCTTCCCGAGAGGACCAGCTACTACGTCGGGAAAAAGCCGTTGAGTACTTGGGAACCTGTGTGGGGCCTGTGGGCTGTGACAGCGGCTGTTTACCTGGCGGTCATGGGACCGGAAGGCATGAAGGAAATGGGGAAAATATCCTCTATAAATGCAATTATGCGCAGAAAAAAGCTGGAAACAGTGGAAGGAATCCGTTTGCCATACAAAGAAAGCAGAGGATTTATGGAATTTGTCATCAATGTGGACGGCACAGGAAAGACCGTTGCCGAGATCAACAAAGAACTTCTGAAATACAGGATCTTTGGAGGATATGATCTGAGCCGGCAGATGCCTTCTATGGGACAGTCCATGCTGGTCTGCGTTACCGAGAAAACAGATTTTTCCGATATTGATACGCTGGCAGAAGCTTTAAAGAAGATTTTATCAAAGGAGGAGTAAGGAAATGTCAGATCCGAAATTACGCAATTTCCATGAAGCAAAATGGGATGAGCCAGTGATCTTTGAACAGAGCGTGCCGGGAAGCCGCAGCATTCTGTTTCCAGATGTGTCCCAGAAGGCGATGCCAGTGACAGGAGATGTGTCAGATCTTATCCCAGATCATCTGAAAAGACAGAAAAGTCCTGCACTGCCAGAAATGGCCCAGCCACAGGTACTGCGTCATTATCTCCGGCTGTCCCAGGAGACCATCGGCCAGGATATTAATATTGATATCGGTCTGGGTACCTGTACTATGAAATACAGCCCCAAAATCAATGAACAGTTTGTCCGCTCTTCTAAGTTTACAGAGATGCACCCATATCGATGATGACACGGCTCGGGAATCTTGAAAATCATATATGATTTTGAACAGATCATGAAGGAAATTTCTGGTCTGGATGCTGTTTCCTTTCAGGCTGGCGGCGGCGGACAGGGAATTTACGCCAATGCGGCTGTGTTAAAGAAATACTTTGAGGATAAAGGCGAGGCGGATCAGAGGACCCAGATCATCACCACCATCCTGTCGCACCCTCTGGACAGTGCGGCCCCTGCGACAAAGGGGTTTGAGGTGATCAGTCTTTACCCGATGAGAATGGCTATCCCAGCCTGGAAAATCTGAAGGCTGTGGTATCAGAGAAAAACTGCTGGAATTTTTATTACAAACCCAGAGGACACCGGAGTGTTTAACCCCATTATCCGTGAATTTGTGGATGTGGTCCATGAGGCAGGCGGATTATGCGTCTGCGATATGGCCGACTATAACGGGCTCTTCGGTCTGGTACGGGCCAAGGAGCTGGGAGCCGATATGTGTCACTTTAATCTCCATAAAGCGTTTGCGTCCGTACGGTTCGATGGAACCAGATATTACACAGATTATGACGATGAAAGCTCGGTGGGAAAGATCCGCCAGTTCCAGGGAAGCCTGGCAGCTGTACTGCGGGCATACTCCTGGGTTATGAGCCTTGGAGTGGATGGACTGAAAGCTGTCGCGGAGACGGCAATCCTTAATAACAATTACATGATGAAGCGGGTATTGAATGAAGTACGCGGTATCTCCATGTCATGGGCAGAGGAAGCTCCTAACCGCCTGGAGCAGGTGCGGTATAGCTTTGAAACGCTTTTACAGGAAACCGGCGTGGATGCAGAGCATGTGAACCGCCATATGCTGGATTTCGATTCCAGAGATTTTTCCCCGAGCCATCATCCGCTGATCGTACCGGAGCCATATACGCCGGAGCCTACGGAGTCCTATTCAAAGGCTGATATTGACGAATATGTG
>VOFI01002873.1_pt1 | contig 41039 bp, 64 predicted proteins | sample 5384131 | NCBI WGS metagenome assembly VOFI01 (sample SAMN12384728, study PRJNA508395) | human gut metagenome | isolation source: healthy gut H | host: Homo sapiens | reverse complement strand
AAAGTTCATCAATATCATCTCTTTTAAATTTTGAATCGTATGCCATCTTGCGAAAACTCCTTTCATCTGCTTTATCGCAATACAAGTATAGCACTTTTACACGCTAAAGTCAATCGCTTCTCGCAAGAAAAGCAAGATTCTGCCACTCTTCATCATGATAAAAGATCGATGGCTTTCCAGCTGATAATCTTTTTGCACCTTTTTTCTGATCCACTTGGTAATCAGGTTTGACGCCTATGCCGTGAATTTTGTTGTTCTTTGGAGACAGATACTGCATAATTGTCAGACTCATAGCCGTACCGTCTTTAAAAACAACCGTACTCTGGATAATACCTTTTCCATAGGTCGTCGTTCCCACCAGTTTACCTCCGCCGTTGTCTTTGATGGCTGCCGCCACAATTTCGAAAAGCGCTGGCTGTATTCTCGTTGACTAGAACCACATACTTCAGCTTCGTGCAGTTTTCGTCCAGAATTATAAAACTCCTTCTTGCCGTTCTTGTCTTCCGTATGGGTTATGGTGCATTCCGGCAGAAGCATATCTGCAATTTCAATTCCTTGATCCATAAACCCGCCTAAGTTATTTCTCAGATCAATAATCAGACCTTTTACGTTTTTGTTTTCAAGGTTGGCCAGCTCCGCTTTGAACTGCTCTGCTGTCGTTTCTCAAAACCGGTAATCTGTATGTAACCATATTTTTTATCTATAACATTTGCAAAGACTGATTGTTCGGCGACTTCTGCTCTGATTAAATTAACTGTCTTCTGTCTTCCGCCCCGCTCATAGGTAATCGCCACCTTCGTCCCCTCATCTCCGCGCATATCCAGCATCATAGCATCCGCATCGCTGTAGGTTTTTCCGTCTACTTTGAGGAGCTTGTCGCCCTCCTTCAGGCCGCCAGAAGCTGCCGGACTGTCAGTCAGCACCTTTGTGATGATAAAATTGCCTTTTTATCAGTGGTGAAGGTAAGTCCGATTCAGTAAAAGTACCGTTCACGTATTTTGACCAGGCCTTGTACTCCTCTTTATTCATGTACCTGGAGTACTTGTCTCCTAATGAATCTAAAAGAGCTTTGTAAATTGCGTTCATCTGTGTCTCTTCGTCAGTATCCCACAGACTTTTCTCGTCGATAGACTTCTGCAGAGAATACAGCTTAGAATATTTATCCCCTATCTGATTCAAGGTTTCATAATCAGATCGTTTCACCAACACCATATCCTTAGCGCTGGCAAAGAGATTCAGACCTGCAAAACCGAATAAAAGCGCAGCAATCACTACGCCCACAATGAGAAGTACAAATCTTCTCTTTTTCATTTTAATCATAATGCCACCTTATTCTTCTGCACCTAAGACAGTAATCTGCATGTATTGTCTGCCATTCCACGACTGACAACCCAATGTGCCTATTATACTAATTTTTGATTCCTTTGCAATATTTCATCATATTCACTGGCATCTTTGAATATGACACATTGCAATTCGCGGCCGTCATCCAGGCGGCCGTTAAACTTTCGTATACTGTCCGTTGGTTCCCATTCTCCGCAGTGCCTCAGGCACTAGACTGACGACCTGCACCAAAGGCTGCGGGTTATCGCAGCCGAATGGCTCCAGCAGTTTCATTTCCTCAATCAATTCCAAATTGACGTCCGCGGCGCTGAGTATCATGTCTGCCTTTCGTCTCTGATTGAACAGAGCCGGGTTCTCCTTGAGGAGACGCTCCATACTGCGATTCAGATTCAGAAAATAGTCGTCCTTATATCTTTCTTCCACCAAGCTCTTGCAGATTTCAAAAGTGTCGCTCTGTATCTTTTTCCGTTCTGTGTTGCATGCAATCAGCTTGTTCACGCCCTGACTGACCTTTTTCCTGATCATTTCCCATCATCAGTCCTGCGGCAATTCCGGCGTTTTCCATTCTGCCTGAGGCATTCAAATGCGGTACGATGATATAAGATATATTTTCCGAGCTGACGGCGCCCTTATCCAGACTGACGCCTTCCATCAGCTTGACCAGGCCCAGCCGTTGGCTGACATTGATCGCCCTGATGCCGTATTTTGCCAGGGTTCTGTTTTCATCTACCAAAGGAACGATGTCACCGATAGTTCCGATTCCCACCAGGTCGAGTGTTCGGTTCACCACGCTTTTCGGCAGACCTGTTTCTGCTGCCAATGCCTGTGCCAGCTTAAAAGCGACACCCACACCGGCCAGATGTTTAAATGGGTAAGGACAGCCGGGCTGCATGGGATTGATGACCAGGCAGTCTGCCTGCTTGTCTGTAATAGTGTGGTGATCTGTTACTAAAATTTTCAGCCCGATTTCCTTTGCATACTCTACTTCTGCACAGGAAACACTGCCGCAATCCACGGTGATGACCAAATCCACCCCATTTGCTTTGATTTTCTTCAGCGCTTCGCAGTTCAGTCCATAACCTTCTTCAAATCTGGATGGAATGTAATAGGTCAAATTTTTCGTCAGCTTGGACAAAACCTCCATCAAGACAGAGGTGGAAGTAATTCCATCGGCATCGTAATCGCCATAGATGCAGATTCGTTCATTTTCTTCTATGGAAGACAATATGAAATCCACCCCTGCTTCCATATTGAGAAGCAGGAATGGATCGTATGTCTTCTGAGGTTTGTCAGACAGAAATTCTTTGATTTCTTCTTCTGTGCGAATCCCTCTCTTATTCAGTAGTTCTAAAATTCTCGGTTGTAACTTCATCATTCTCCCCGGCAATTAATTAAAATATGACATCGGGTCAACATACGAGCCGTTGACTCTCACTTCGAAATGTAAATGCGGTCCAGTGGAGATACCGGTAGAACCGGAGCTGGCGATGACCTGGCCCTGTTTTTACGTTCTGTCCTACACTGACGCTGACACTGCTGTTGTGTCCGTACAGGGTGCTGAGGCCGCTTCCATGGTCGATGACCACCGCGTTGCCGTAACCACCATACCAATTTGCAATGATGACCTTGCCGGATGCGGCTGCATACACAGGAGATCCCATGCCCACGCCGATATCCACCCCGGTATGACCTGTGTAGACCCCGGTAACCGGATGAATTTTAAAGCCAAAGGGTGAAGTGATCGTACTCGATGTAGTAGGCCAAATGAATTTGCCGCCTTTTGTATACTTTGTCATGATCCTGCAGACCAGCGATTTCGCTGCTGACCTTATCCGCCTCTGCATTGAGTTCGTCTAACTTCTTCTGCAGCTTTTCTTTGTCACTCTGCAGGGCAGACTGTTTCTCTTCTGCCACAGCCTTCTGTTCACTGAGCTCCGCTTTTTCGTTCTTCAGCGCAGTCTGTTTTTCTTCCAATTCCTGATGCTGCTCTTCCAGCGTCGTCAAAGTGTTCTGGTCGTTCTTGTAGATTCTCTGAATCATCTCCAGATTTGAGATGAACTCAGAAATACTGTTAGATCCCAAAAAGTACATCGAGAAATCCGACGGAACCGTTCTTGTACATTGTCCGCAATCTATTGTCGAGACCGTCCTGTCTCTCTTCAATATTCCTCTTGGTTTCTTCGATATCTCTTTCAGCCTCATTTATTTCTGACTGTTTTTTGTCCATGGTGCCCTGCAGTCTGTCAATCTCGGCCTGCTGTTCTTTGATACTGGATGTGAGCGCATTCATATCGCTGGATACATCATCTTTCTGCTGGTTAATTGAATCCAGCTCATCCTGTTTATCCGAAACGGAAGTTGCGTAGGATAAGCTGAAGGTCCCCATTGCTGCTATCAGTACAAAGATCAGAATACTCACTAAAGACTTTTTCTTCATAATTTACCTCCTAATTGCGTTGATCGAATCATGTTTTTCAATGCGATTTACGTATCTAAGAACTTTCTCATCGAAATAATACTTCCGCAGGCGCCGATGCTGACTCCCATTGCCAGGAAGATGCAGATCAGGTTTCCGGCCAGATATCCGGCCGGCACCAGCGGCGAAGACAAAATCATCATAGCTTGTGTGCCGATAATCGATACAATTTTGCTGTACAGAAGATATGTAATTCCTGCTGAAACCAGCGATGCAAAGATACCGATGAGAATCCTCTACCAGGAACGGCCCCTCTGATGAACCAGTTTGGGCCCCCACATATTTCATAATAGAAATCTCGCGCGACCTGGCAAAGACAGTCAATTTGATGGTGTTGATACGACGACCACTGATACGACGATCAGGAACGCCATGATCACTAGCGCTGCAATCTGAAGAAAATTTGTTACCTTTGTCAGCTTTTCCACAGTTTCTTTATAGTATTTGACGTCTTCTACGCCGTCCATACTGCCGGCATATTCAGTAACCTTACCAGCGCTGTCCAAAGAATCCACCGTAATCAAGATAGAATTAGGGAGCGGATTATCGCCAAGAGAGTCCAGCAGATAGCTGCTTTCTCCCCACCGCTTCTTCATGATTTTCAGAGCGTCTTCTTTGCTTCTGTATTCAACGGATTTCACATCATCGTAGGTTTCTACTTTGTCCATAATCGATTGCGCGTCATCCGTCGTCGTCGCATCCTTTAAGAAAATTTCTACTTGATCGTAATCTGATTTCACCATCTCGGTAAATAGATTCACATTCACTGTTATTACAAAGAATAACCCTAAAATCAGCATCATGGCTGTAATAGCAAAGACGGAGGCCAGGCTCATGCCTTTGTTTCTGCCAATCTGCAATAGGGCTTGTTTGATGTTATAGCCAACTCTACTCATCGTCAAAGACCTCCTCCCTGATGCCGCTCTCTTCTTCGTAGCCGTACTGTCCCAGCTCGTCTCTGACGATATGTCCGGACTCAATTGCAACGACACGCTTCTGCATTCTGTCCACAATATCCTTGGCGTGGGTTACCATCACAATCGTTGTGCCCGTCATATTAATTTGGTTCAAAAGGTCCATAATATCGTTTGCTGTATCTGGGTCCAGGTTTCCCGTAGGTTCATCTGCGATGAGAACCGTAGGATTATTGATAATTGCTCTTGCGATGGCGACTCTCTGCTGTTCTCCCGCCGACAGCTCATCGGGATATTTGTCCGCCTTGTCGCTGATTCCCACCAGGCTCAACACCTGAGGAACTTTCTTTCGGATCTGTCGCTTTGTTCTATGTAGGATTTCCATAGCAAAGGCGACGTTTTCGTAAACGGTCTTCTTCGGCAGCAGCCGGAAATCCTGGAATACGATGCCAATTTTCCTCCTGAGATCCGGTATCTCCCGGTTGCTCATGGCGGTTACTTCATCTCCGTCTACGATGATGCTGCCTGCATCGGCATCGATTTCTTTTTAATATCAGTTTAATGAAAGTTGATTTCCCTGCGCCGCTGGGGCCCACGAGGAAAACAAAATCACCTTTATCAATGTTCACACTTGCATTCTCAAGACCAACATTAGTATTGTATATTTTAGTCACGTTGTCGAATGTTATCATGTTTTTCCCCTTTTTTTTTCTAGTTTGTTCAACACATATATCTAAAGTATACTATATTCTGACCTTTTTTAAATAGAAAATGGGCTATAATACGTCCATTTCGTGTGAAACTTTTGTGAAAATATCCATTAATTTACACCTGATTTCATGATTCTGCCAGTGAAATCTGCAAAAAAAATTCATCTGCATATACAGCTTCTATGGGGAATTCTTCGATCAAAATCAAGTCATTGGACTTAAGATAACCGCTGACTTGCCTTCGATTGATGCCTGCGTTGACACGATTTACAAGCCATTTGACTTTTTGCTCCCGCCAGTTCCATCTGTTTCAATTGTTTAAAACGGCCGCTGTGCCTGATCAGCTTTGACGGCAGCGGGTCTACGACCACCAGTATCACGTCCATGTCCAGTAGAAATTTGTCCCAGTCCTCTTCTACCTCAAAATCATAGACACAAATCTGGCTTCTCGCCCCTGGATCAGTCTGGACTTTTTGCTCCTGGTCCAGGTCCAATTTCTTTCACAGTCCCAAGGTGTAGGAAGCCGCCAATTGATGCCGCTCTCAATATTTTTCTTATCTTTAATAGGTTTTCCGTCTTTAATTAAATCGTAAAGTCGACAAAGGTTCTGCTGTGAAAACGCTGATCCATGGCAACTGCATCGTACAACAGGCCGTTGCTGCGGCTTGGCGTCAAACATTGGGTAAAAGTCAGATTATTCCTTTCTCTGCAAAATAAAAGGCCAGAGACGATGCAACAAAAGTAGTTCCAACGTTCTGACCCAGGCCGGTTACTGCAATATTCACTTTGTCTATGGGGTTTCCCGCCGCTGAAGTCAATCTGCCTTGACTTTCACGAATAAATAGCCTGTTCACTTGCCGCCTCCTGTAATTTGCAGTGTTCTTATCGTACCACCGCTTTATATGGTATATATTACCATATTTCTGCAAAAATGGGCAAGCTTTATTGCATTTTCTGCTGCACTAATCCACAAACTTTGTTCTCAGTTCGATGGTATCAGGCAGACCTTTCATGTCTACTTTTACTACCGCACAAGGATAGCATGCCACTTGTGCCATATTTTCTGAATCAGCCGGATCCGCAAAGTTCGCATATACGATCAAATTACTCTTATCGTCTTTGCTCTCCAAAGCGACTTTCTCTACTTCGACCTCATAACCGGCTGTCGGCTTTTCGCCTCTTGTTACGATGACGTAGATATCTTTACCCACTTTACATGCCAAGGCCCTCTCAAGATCTCTGTATTCTGGTAAAATATCAGCTTCAATCTCTCTTGGCATAACTTTTCCGCTACTTTCTCAAATTTTATATTTGTCTCTTTTTTGAGCTTACACCAAATGCCACAATTAGTCCTACTAAAACCACCGCAGCTACCGCAATTGCAATAATCTCTTTCTTCATAACCCAATGCTCCCTTTCCCAAAGTCTAATAAAACTTATGAGACAAGATTCGAAATTATGCAAGATATCTATGATATTCGGTTCATTTGAGCCTTGTTGTCCGCGTTACCATGCCAAAATTATCGAGCTGACTGCCCCGGCTGCGGACTTCTTTCTTCTAATATCCGCTTAGATAGTCCGCATACTCAGAAAAAGTTCTCGCGCCGTCTACCCATCTAAAAACCGTGATGCAAAAAATATTTTAAGAATCGACAAAAAAAGTCCAAAACTGACATATACCGAAAAAATACTTTTTTTTGCTTTCCCTTTCTGCCTGTCGTATCTTGATGCTAACAAGAGAATCCATCAGTCAGAAAAATCAATAGGAAAAGGAGAACTGGTCATGAACAGCTTTATGAAACTTCTAAAAGATGAAACAGCAATTACAGAAATGATGAGAAACCCATATGGCGAGAAGATAGAACTCGACCTAAACGGTACGCATACACCTACAAGCAGAGATACGGCCAGCTAATGTTAGATTATAACGCAAAGACCCTTAAGCGAACAGAAAAAGACATACCATGACGATTCCCCTGAGTATATACAGAAGAAACTTCCTGATTCCTATAAAGATCTGCCCGCGCGTTGTTATTCAGATCCATTATATGAAAATCATGTTTTGCAGGCGCAATAAAGCAGTAATTCGGAGAGTTCCCGTATCAGTTCTGTCATGCAGTTTGCTTTGCATCTCACAGGACAGAATATCACAATATGCCGCTCAGATCAGGGTCCAGCAGGGTTCAGTCATAGCAATGCAAACGAGGTTGTTTTGTTTCACTTAGCCCGATTCAGTCATTGTTACCTCTTCACGCAAAAGTCTGCGGGGCCTCTTGAGCGGAACATCAATATGCGAAAGGCTGTTTACATGATTCGGCTGTGCCGCTGCGCCGTCATTTTTTCCAGGAACGCCGGTCTCATTGTTGCGGAGGATAACCCCTGGCGGTGACAGCCATACGCATAGCACCGACCAGATTATCATATATCTTAATTCTACCGAAGGTGCAAGCCTTCAATGAATCCCCCAATATTCAATAGGAAAAAGGACCGGCTGATTGTGCAGCCGGCCCTTTTCCCAGTAAGTTCGTATGTACAAAACTAATATATTTTCTTTTTACTGCTCTGACGATATCCGCCGCAGTCATTCCATACTTTTCTTTCAGTTCGTCAGGTTTGCCCGATTCTCCATAAGTATCCAGTTGTCCAACCATTTCCATCTTGACAGGACAATTCTTGACGATGACCTCAGCTACGGCGCTTCCGAGACCGCCCACTACAGAATGTTCTTCTGCGGTTACGATCTTTCCTGTTTCGCGGGCTGCTTTTGATAATGATTTCTTCGTCAATAGGCTTGATGGTGTGCATGTCGATGACGCGGACGTCGATTCCCTCCTCAGCCAGTTGAGATGCCGCCATCATGGCTTCTGCAACCATGATTCCTGTTGCGATGACGGTGACATCACTGCCCGGACGCAGCTCATTGCCCTTGCCCAGCTTGATATCCGCTGTCTCGTCATAGAAGGTGGGAACTGCAGCACGGCCGAGTCTCACATAAGCCGGACCATCGAAGTCGATGACCTGTTTCAAAAGCAGTCTGGCACTGGCACCGTCAGATGGGTTGACTACGGTCATGCCCGGAATCGTGCGCATCAAGGCAATATCCTCAAAGGTCTGATGGCTGGCTCCGTCTTCACCTACTGTGATACCTGCATGGGTTGCACAGACCTTTACATTGGCGCCGGTGTAGCCGATGGAGTTTCTGATAATTTCAAAGGCCCCTGCCACTGGCGAACATCGCAAAAGTCGATGCGCAGACCGTCTTGCCCGATAATGCCAGTCCACAGGCCACGCCGTACATGTTCTGCTCAGCGATACCCATATTGTAGAATCTTTCCGGGTAGGTCTTGCTGAACTCGTTGGTCATGGTAGATTTTGAAAGGTCGGCGTCTAAGACTACCAAATTTGGATTCTCAGCTCCAACCTCTACGAGAGTTTTACCGTATGCCGCTCTTGTTGCCATTTTCTCTGCCATTACCATTCACCTCCCAATTCCTCTACTGCCATCCTGGCTTCCTCTTCACTCGGCGCTTTGCCGTGCCAGCCAGGATTGTCTTCCATGAAAGAAACCCCTCTGCCTTTGTGGGTCCTCGCGATAATCGCCGTCGGTTTTCCTTTATATGTACGCGCTTTATCAAAAGCAGCAAAGATTTCGTCAAAGTTGTGTCCGTCGATGACCAGGACGTTCCAGCCAAAGGCGGCAAACTTTTTCATCCACCGGCTTCACCGTCATGACATCATCATTTTTTACCGTCGATCTGCAGACCGTTCCAGTCTACGATGGCGACCAGATTATCTAAGCCGTAATGTGCCGCTGACATGGCGGCTTCCCATACGATACCCTCCTGCAGCTCTCCATCGCCTAAAAGCGTATATACCCTGCCTGGGTTCTCGTCCATTTTGTTCGCCAGTGCCATACCGACGCTGACGGAAATACCCTGGCCCAGAGAGCCTGTGGACATTTCGATGCCTGGCACCTTGTGCATATTAGGGTGTCCCTGAACTTGCTTCCCAGCTTACGCAGGGTCATCATTTCGCTGACAGGATAATATCCCCGCTCTGCCAGAGCCGCATACTGGACAGGGCCGGCATGTCCCTTCGACAATATGAATTTATCCCTGTCTGCCTTTGCCGGGTCAGCAGGGTCGATGTTCATCTCTTTAAAATACAGGGCCGTTACGATGTCCGCTGCAGAAAGTGATCCGCCGGGATGTCCTGACCCGGCACTATGTATTGCGCGAATAACGTCAATTCTGACCTTCGCGGCCAATTCCTCATAATGTTTTTTGATCCATTCTTTTTCCTCCATATAAATTTATATTATTTACGGGGAGAACCGAAGTGAGATTCTCCCCATGAAAATCTAATTTAGTGGTTTTTATTATTATCAGTAATACCCAGACTGACACTCAATGCCTGATCTACTGTCGGCAACTGACTGTCGCTGAGTGTACCAATGTGCTCCTTTAGTCTTCGCTTATCGATAGTACGAAGTTGTTCCATCAATACTACCGAATTCTTACTAAGTCCGCCATCGGTTGCTCCAAGCTCCACATGGGTAGGCAATTTAGCCTTATTTATCTGTGATGTAACTGCAGCCACAATAATCGTTGGGCTGTATTTGTTTCCTACGTCGTTTTGAACTACTAGTACTGGTCTGACTCCCCTTGTTCGGAGCCGACAACCGGACTTAGATCTGCAAAGTAAAGGTCTCCCCTTTTTTTACTATCAAGTCCAACACTCCTTGTCTTTTACTCTGTCAACTCTTTTAAGGCAAAAGGCACATAATCTGCTATATCGCTGGCCACCAGGCCGTATTCTCAAGTTTATCTGCTGCCAGGTCACCTGACAGTCCGTGTACAAATACTCCGGCTTTGGCTGCATCTTCTGGTGCAAGCCCCTGACCCGCCAAAGATGTGATGATGCCTGTTAGGACATCACCCGATCCGGCAGTTGCCATTCCCGGGTTACCTGTAGTATTAGTATATGCGTCTTCATCGGAAACGGCTACCAAGGTATTAGCACCTTTTACAATTATCATACAGCCGTATTTCTTCCGTAAAAAAAAGAGGCAATCTCTATTCTCGTAAGGTCTGCGATGTTCGCGTTGCCTAAAAGCCTTTTGGCCTCACCTATATGAGGTGTCATGATTACGGACGCTTCAGTTTTCGAACCAATTGCTGCAACTCATCGTATTTTGCAATCGTGTTGAGTCCATCTGCATCGATCACGACAGTCTTATCAAAATCCTTTAGAATCATCTTTAAGATGTTCTTTGATCGTCTATCAACTCCCATTCCCGGGCCTATTGCTATGCAATCATACTGCATTAGGTCATCCTTCGTATTACCCACTCCATACATATGGCTTCCGGTACGGAAGTTTGGAGACTTAGGAAGATCTTTTTATTGGTGCAAATCTTGACAAGACCGCTGCCACATCTTATGGCAGCCTTGCTGGCGAAAAATGGCGGCGCCTGCCATTTCCCTTGATCCTGCAACAATCAAAACCTTTCCACAGTCCCCTTTATGTACATCTACGGGGCGCTTTCTAATAACAGTATGGACATATCCGCGATCAATTAAACCTCTTATTTCCATTTATTTTTCACCTTATCAAATATCAACGTCGATTCTATTTTCTCTTCTTCCGAGTCGGACTGGTAGATGAGGTAGAGTTTTTCTTCTGATTTGAACTTGTAAGAGAGTGTCTGCTTCTTCTTCATATCATACCATGTGGACGGCGGATCAAAGTCTGCATTGTCGATGCATTTCAATTCCAATTCGCGATCGGAAAGAATCTTGACCGTTCCCTCGATACCAGGATTTCCTGCCTCATCGTCATATATGATGAACTTACCATCCTTGGTAATCTGCAGTTTTAGATAGCCGGTGTAGTTATCCGGATCGTTGAGAGGATTGTCCTCACATTCCCAATCCCCTACAAAGGCGCCAGCTCGTCCTGCTTGTCCGGTTTCTCCTGCGGCGGCTCCTCCTTGCAGGCGTTCAAGGCAAAACTGCCCGCACACACCAGCACGATCAAAATCCCAATTGTAAATTTCCTCATGAATCCTACCTCATTTAAAATACAGCCAAAATCTCTGCATCAGTTATAACCCCAAAAGCAACATGGCCATTGCAAAAATAGATGGACAGGGCTACCATATCGGAAACAGAAGATATGGCCGGATTTGCAATCAGCGCCGGGTCCAGTTTCAGTTTCTTGACAAAGAGCGGTATCATACTGCCGATGATCTTTGCAAAGATGACGATGGCCAGCATAGCCGTGCAGACAGTCAAAGCGATCATAGCGCTCTGCCCGTCCAGCCAGTAGACCCTGGCAAAGTTCAGCGCGCTGAGAATCGCCCCGATCAAAAAATCCGATTCTCACTTCTTTCCATAGTATTTTAAATACATCAGAAGTGTCCACTTCGTCTGTAGCCAGTCCGCGGATGATCAAAGTCGCCGCCTGAGAACCGGTGTTTCCGCCAGTGCCCATGAGCATCGGCATATAAGCTACAAGGCTGATGATCTGTGACAGCCTTCCTTCAAAGCTGGTGATGATCATGCCAGTAAAGATGTAAGCGATCATCAGGATGACCAGCCAAGGTAATCGGTTGATGACATGCTGCCATACAGACATATCCAGATATCCCTTGTCGGAATTCTCCCAGTCGATGACGCCGTTCATTCTCTCGATATCTTCTGTCGCCTCTTCTTCCATGACATCCAGAATATCGTCGACGGTGATGATGCCCACCAGTCTCTGTTCCTTATCTACGACAGGAATGGCAAGAAAACCGTACTTCTTTGAAATCTCGGATACGTCCTCCTGGTCGTCGTATACATTTTCATAGACGTAATCCGTGCGCATGATGTCCTTTGATCTTAATCTCGTCATCAGAAATAACCAGAGTACTCAGAGACACGATTCCAATCAGCTTTCTGCCGCTGTCTTTGACGTAACAAGTATAGACGGTTTCCGCATCCATGCCCACTTTCTTGATATATTCGAGCGCTTTCGCCCACAGACCAATCCTTCTGCAGGCTGATGTAATCCGGTGTCATCAGACTTCCTGCACAGGTATCGGATAATTTAAAATGTATTGATCAGCTTTCGTTCGTTCTTCGGTGTCTTCTCGAGAATCTTGTCTACCACATTGGCCGGCAGTTCTTCCCAGCACGTCGATCTTATCGTCAAAGTCCATCTCCTGCACGATAAAGGTGATTTCTTTATCGGTAATCCCATTGACGATCTCGAACTGATCGTCTGTGGGCAGTTCTGAAAACACTTCTACTGATACATCTTTGGGAAGGAGCCGGAATAAGATGATCGTCATGTCGATATCCGTTTCCTCTGTAACTTCTTCCAACAGTTCTGCAATATCTACACCGTTATATTTTAATAACTCGTCTCTTGCCTGGAAATACTTCTTGTTCTCCAATAATTCCAAGATCTTTTCTAAAGATTCTTCCATCAGCATATCGGAATCCATCATGATATTATCCATCGGTATGTTCCTCACTTTCCATGTATTTCCCTATCTACACGAAAAGTATACCAATTAGGATCTATTTTTTTTTTGCGTGAAGACAGGAATCGTCTTTGATGACTTATAAAGTTATTGCTTCGTTTAGAGTCGGGCCCGTTATCCATATCTTCACTTCCTCTCATTTATTTACTCTATACGACAAAGCGCAAGTATTAACACTTAATTATACCCCACATACGACAAACTTTTGCAACCATTTTGTGTACGCCCCACTTTAGCAATGTACATTGCGAAATCATTGAATTTCAACTATTATATCCAAGTTGATGTTTCAAAAGAAAACATTGGGAAAAGGTTGACTACAAATTCTCAAAGTGTTATATTGAAAGTAACGGCGACAATATTTACAACTTTTAGTAAATAATTTTAAAGAAAAGAGGAGATCGAAATGGGTAAATTAGTTGAGCAATACATTGAGATTGCTAAGAAGAGAAATCCGGGCGAGCCTGAATTTCACCAGACTGTTGAAGAGGTTTTAAATTCCATCGAACCGGTTCTTGAAGCACATCCTGAATATATAGAAGCAGGATTAGTGGAGAGATTGATCGAGCCTGAAAGAGGAATCAGCTTTAGAGTACCTTTGGGTTGATGACAACGGCAAAATCCAGGTTAACAAAGGATACAGATATCAGTTCAACAGTGCAATCGGACCTTACAAAGGTGGTCTAAGATTTGCTCCAAACGTATACCCTGGTATCATCAAGTTCTTAGGATTCGAACAGATCTTCAAGAACAGCTTGACTGGTCTACCTATCGGTGGCGGCAAGGGCGGCTCTGACTTCGATCCGAACGGCAAATCCGACGCAGAAGTAATGAGATTCTGCCAGGCATTCATGACTGAGCTGTACAGACACATCGGACCTAACACTGACGTTCCGGCTGGAGACCTGGGTGTAGGCGGCAGAGAAATCGGTTACTTATTCGGTCAGTACCAGAGAATCACAGACAGATATGAAGGCGTTCTCACCGGAAAGGGTCTTTCCTACGGCGGACTGGCAGGAAGAACTGAAGCTACCGGATACGGTATCGTATTCTTTGCAAGAGAAATGCTCAAACACTGCGGAGAAGAAGTCAAGGGCAAGACTGTTGCAGTTTCCGGTTTCGGTAACGTAACTTGGGGAACAGTTCAGAAACTCAACGAATTAGGCGCTAAGGTCATTACGATCTCCGGACCGGACGGATACATCTACGATCCTGACGGCGTTACTGGCGAAAAAAGTTGATTACCTCCTTGAGCTGAGAGCGTCCGGAAAGAACATCTGCGCTCCTTATGCAGAGAAATATCCTGAAGCTAACTTCTTCCCAGGCAAGAAACCTTGGGAAGTTAAGAGCTGACCTGTACATCCCTTGCGCTACTCAGAACGAAATCCGAATCGAAGATGCTGAAACAATGGTTGCTAACGGATGTAAGTATTCTGCGAAGGTGCTAACATGCCTACAACTAACGAAGCCATCGAATACTTTACAGGAAAACGGCGTTATTGTCGGACCATCCAAGGCAGCAAATGCCGGCGGCGTTGCTACTTCATGTATCGAAATGGGACAGAACGCTGGTCACACAGTCTTCTCACCTGCTCAGGTTTATGAACAGTTAGAGACAATCATGGTGAACATCCATAAGGCTGCTGCTGTTGACGCTTGTGAAAAAATACGGCTTCGGCTACAACTTGATCGCTGGCGCTAACATCGCTGGATTCGAAAAAGGTTGCTGAAGCTATGATGGCTCAGGGCATCGTATAATGGCACTTTGCCACAGTTTCTGAAAGAAACTGATGGAAGGCCTTATGCTTTGGGAGGCCTTAACCCGATTTGGCGAAGCAAAATCGCTGGTAGGTCCCCGGTCAAAAAGTGCAGGAGCTATGCTCCATGGCACTTGACGGCCAATCCCCAAGAGTGCGAGCATCTTGTGCGATGCACGATTGATGGATTTAGTCGTATAAATCGATCATCGAACCAAAATTTAGAGGACTGCGGAATGCAGTCCTCTTTTTATTATGTAGGAATTATCGATGCAGTCGAAATTGATGGAATATCAAAGAAAGTACCTTGAGAAGAGTCGCCCTTTTTTTCATGTGACGAACATTATATTATAGTTCTTTTCGTTTCACCATGTAACGTCCCAGGTACAGCAAGAGCAGCAGCAGCCAGGACAGCCCTTCGGCGTAGGCGATAACCATATTGCCGCTGTAAGAAACCAGCGTATAGGACAGATGATTCTTGCAATCAGGGACAGAATTCCTGCGATGCTGGAAAAGGTAACATCCCCTACCCCTTCTAATACGCCGCGGACTGACATGGACAGTCCATATCACATAGAAGGCGGCAATGCGCTGGAAGAAGTCGCGTCCGATTCTTGCTGCTTCCGCTTCTACACCGAACATGGAGATCAGATATCCTCCAGTAGGAATCACCAGCACTGTCAATGCCAGAGAGATACCGATCATCAGCACTGTACCGATTTGAAAGAATTTGCGGATGCGTTCTTTATCTCTGGCTCCATTGGCCTGTGCGACCATGGTTGCAATCGCTGAACCCAGATTGATAATCGGCAGCAAGATAATCGTGTCTACCCGGTAAGCAGTCGTTATGGCTGCCACGGTCTGGGTGCCAAACCCATTCATGAAGTTTTGCAGAAACAGGCTGCCAAAGGCGCCGACACTGGATTGAATCATAGGCGGTGTTCCCGCTGCAGCCCTTCTTTCACCGTTGTCAAATCCACCATATGTCTGTCAAATCGGAAGCGCAGTATCTCGTGCTTTTTCACTGTATAGCAGATGATGAAGATCATCATCAGGATCTGAGAGATGACCGTCGCCGCTGCCGCCCCTTCTACGCCCCACCGTAACACTGCTACGAACAAAATGTCCAAGAGTACGTTGGTGACCGAAGAAAACAGGATTGCCCAGAAAAGGCGCTTTGCTGTCTCCAATCGCCCGCAGCACCGCAAAGTAAACATTATAGACCGCCAGAAACGGGATGCCGATAAAAATCATTTTGTGGGTAAAGTTTTTGCCAGCCCAGTGATATCCCCCGGTGTATGGAGCACACTGAGAAGAGGTGCAGTAAAGAGCGCCCCGACGACAGTAAAAACCAAAAAGGCACATCCTACGATGATTAGGAAGGTGGATAAAATCCGGTGTATGCTATCTGTCTCTCCACTGCCGTATTTGTGCGCAAAGAGAATGGATAATCCCATGGTAAACCCAGTCATGGCCATGATATAAAAATTGGTGACGGTTCCCGTCGCACCGATGGCCGCCAAAGCCAGTTCTCCTTCTACGTTTCCTACGATAAAAGCATCCGCCCAGTTGTACAACTGCTGCAGCATGCCGCTGAGAATGAGCGGCAGACTGAAGCGAACCAATACAAGGGCTAAGCTTTCTTTTCCCGGTTCTCTGTTCACGTTGTATTCCTCCTTAATGGCCTTGTCACAGTTTGCCTGGCAAACTGATGAAAGCCTTATGTTATGGAGACCATGCCCGATTTAGCGAAACGAAATCGCTGGCAGATCCCCGGTCAAGAGTGCAGGAGCTAGGCTCCGTGGCGCGCAGGCTGCCAACGCCCAAACCTTTCGTTTGGCTGCGTCGTATAAAGAACCAAAAGTGGGCTGCGCCATCCGCTAGGGAACCCTAGGTTCCCTTCGGCGCCTGCTATGCAGGCTGAGCACCCTCCTGAAGGCGGCGAGGGGAATCCCCTCTGCACACCCCTTTTTGTTTAATAGGAAATCGATATTTCTTATTAAACAAAAAGTGCCCAGGAATCGCCTTGCAGCATTTTCTCAAATGCTGTACCTACGGCTCATCCTAAACACCTTGTAATCCCCATCCGGTGAAGGGGAAGGTCTCCATTCTGTTCTATTCATTCTATAATATGCCATTTTGCTTGTCAAGGAATTCCGGGCGTTTTCTATCACCCGTCTACCTCAAGAATGAATCATGTCCTTATTTTCTCTCGAAACGGCGCAATCGTCAAAATTTCACCCCTGCGGCGCCGGATTCACTGATCACATGAGGAAAATTCATTCCAATATATACCATTATTATCGTTTTATTTCATAAATTAGCAGGATTTCATACATCACGTTTGCATTACATAATTATACGAATTATATTTTTGCCTCATTTTTCTTCTTTTTTATCTCTTCCCGCATCAAAACCTGGAAAAACGGCGTCAACCCGCTTTTATTTCAGCATTTGCGCCGTTTCCTCCAGTTCAAACAACATTTCAGAAAGAAGCTTATGCCAGTGGCTTTGTCAGAAGTCTCCTATTGTTGTATAATGAAAAGAAACGATTGCATCATAAGGAGGTTTATCATGGCATTACAATATCACACCAAATTAAATACCGGGGATGTGGCGCCTTACGTCCTGCTGCCGGGAGATCCCAAGAGAGTCCAGGTGGTCGCATCTTACTGGGATGAAGCCCATCAAGTAGCGGATAACAGGGAGCACGTGACCTATACCGGCACCTACAAAGGCATGCCGATTTCCTGCACCAGTACGGGCATGGGCTGTCCCAGCACGGCCATCGCCATGGAAGAACTGGCTCGGACAGGCGCACGTACCTTCCTGCGGATCGGCACCTGCGGCACCTTCCAGGACTTTATCAAGAACGGCGACATCATCGTCTTTGACTCCGCCTGTAGGTACGACGGCACCACCGACCTCTACGCACCGCCGGAGTACCCTGCCGCCGCTCATTACCAGGTCATCAACGCCTGCGTTGCCGCCATGGAGGAAGCGCAATATTTTTATCACGTGGGCACTACCCGCACTGCCGACACCTTTTTGCCGGCCATCCCCGCCCGGGTTCGTCTTTCAACGATTATTGGCACTCCTCCTGGGAACATTTCTTTGAGGATTTGAAGCGGATGAACGTATATGGGGCTGAAATGGAAGCCAGCATCGTCCTGGTTCTCGCCCGCCTCTGGGGACTGCGTGCCGGCGGCATCGCCGTCTGCCTGGACAACCTGCTCACCGTCTCTCTGGAGACGAAGGCAGATTCGATCCCGACGCACAGCTTGAGCATTCTGACCACAGCATAGAAAAACTCAGCAAAGCCGGATGCGAGGCTCTTTATGCCCCTCTATCTGGCCGATCAGCAGAAGAACTAGCAATTTTTCTTTACTGGCACCTGTGCAGTGACGATAGCTGCAAAGATCAGCACACAGCCCAGGACTTCTCTCTGATTGAGGCTCTCTCCCAGGACGAGCCAGCCTGCCAATACAGCAAATACTGATTCCAAGCTGAGAAGCAGAGAGGCAATGGTCGGATGAACGCCCTGCTGACCTAGATTTTGCAGCGTATAGGCGATACCGCCCGACAGAACGCCTGCATAGAGGAGAGACCAGACCGCATCTTGGGAGAAGAGTGCCTCAGCCCAGGTCTGCAGTCCCTCCAAAAGAAATCCCTATGTCAAAACATGCCATAGGGATTGCCGCCAGCGCAGATGCCGTAAAAACTGGATGCACACCATTCTGACCACATCGACTTTGTTCATGAACCGGTCAACTGTCAAAATGTGCAGCGCACTCATCAGTGCGGCGAAAAGGATCAAAAGATCTGACATCTGCAAAGAGAGGGAGCCTTTGATACAAAGCAGATAGAGGCCTGCCAGCGTAACCGCGACGGCAAGCCAGACATTCCAGGAACACTTCTTTTTCAGAAACAGGCCCAGGATGGGAACAATGACAATATAGCAGGAGGAGAGAAATCCAGCTTTTCCGGATTGCGTTCCCATGTACAGGCCCAGCTGTTGAAAGATGGACACAAAAGCATAGAAACACGCCGCACAAGATGCCGCCAATCCATAGATTTCTCTGATTCTTCCTTGTCGGCGGCATGCAGTCAGTAATCCCCCAGCGATTAAACAGGCTGCGCAGGGGCAACATCATAAGACCTGCCAGAAAGTAACGCAGACAGCTGAAGGAATAGGGACCGATGGCATCACCGCCTTTACTCTGGGCGACAAAAGCTGCACCCCAAATCAAAGCAGTTATCATTAAATAACAAGAACATCTTACCTGTCTCTTCTCCATCATCGTCTCCTTCTAAACGTTTATGCTTCGACAGCAGCCAGGGCTTCCTGCCGTTCCTTCTCCCGTTCGATCAGAATCTGCTGGTACTCTTCCTCCGTCATCTTCTCCATGGTGATGCCGGTGAAGCCGTAGAAGGCGGATACAAACGGGCAGATCAGATTGAGGAAGGCATAAGGTGCATAACCGCCCGCGCCCCACTGCGGGATGCCGAAGACGCCCTGCATGTACGCGCCGCAGGCATTCCACGGCACCAGATTGGAGGTCAGGGTCGCCGAATCCTCCAGGATACGGGACAGGTTCTTCCGCTTGAGCCGCATGTCCTCGAAAACCTCCTTGTACATCCTGCCTGTCATGACGATGGACAGGTACAGGTCGCCAGGGATGATGTTGATGAAGATCGCCGTACACAGGGTCGTGACGACCACGGAGCCCCTTCTCTTCACGTGGCGCATCATGGTTTCCGTGATGACGCCCAGCATGCCGGTGCATTCCATTACGCCGCCCAGCGCCATAGCGCAGAGCATCAAGAGAACAGTCCACATCATGGAATCCATGCCGCCGCGGGTCAGCAGTTCCACCAGTTCAGGCAGGACGCTGTCCGGATCTGCAAACTCAAACCCGTAGTGCCAGACTGCAGGGATGTCCCCCACCGGGGTTCCCTGGAAGATCACGCCAAAGATGCTTCCCAGGATCGCACCGAAGAGCATCCCCGGTAAAGCCGGGAGCTTCAGGGCGATCATGACGATGACGAACAGCGGCGGCAGCACCAGCAGCGGGTTGATATTGAAACAATCAAGGATGCCGCTGCGAATAGCCTCCACCTGGGACATATCCGTGCTGCCCGAGTAACGGGTGCCCAGGATCGCATAGAGAACCAGGGCGATGATCAAAGTCGGTGTCACGGTATAGACCATGTGGCGGATGTGCTCAAAAGAGGTTGACACCTGCCACGGCAGATGCCATATTGGTCGTATCGGAAAGCGGGGGACATCTTGTCGCCGAAATAGGCACCGGAAATGACCGCGCCCGCTGCGACGCCAGTAAGGGGATGCCCAGACCGCCGCCGATGCCGATCAGGGCGATTCCCACGGTGCCGCAGGTACCCCAGGAAGTTCCTGTCGACAGGGAGACGATGGCGCAGATGATGCAGCTTGCCACCAGGAACAGTCCCGGCGTCAGGATTCCCAATCCATAATAGACCATGGCCGGCACGATGCCCGCCTGAATCCAGGAGCCGATCAGAGCGCCAGTGACGATGATGATCAGGATGGACTGCATGGTGCTGTTGATGGACTTCAGCAACCCTTTCTCCATGACTGGCCATTTCCAGCCGTTAATAGCCGCCACCAGGGCTGCGAACACGGCGGATATAATCAGGCCTACGTGGATATCGCCGTAAGAGCAGGCGAAAGCGCTGCCAAAGACACTCTCCAGTACGCCGAGACAATAGCAAATGTTAAAGGCAGTCACCACGATAACCAGTATCGCCTGCCAGAACGGAATCTTCTTTCCCATCTTCTTTTTCCTCCTATCTATTCAGTTGTACCTACTTTTCAATTACCGTCAAAATCCGCAGCAGATCGCTGAGCACGCCGTATGCGGTCTGGTCGATCTCCGGCTCATAGACATGTTCAATGACTGAGACATCGCCCATCAAATCAGTGGTCAGGGTCACACAGGCAGCAGTGCCGTTGATAGAGGCAAAGAGCGCGTCCCCGCCAACGAGCTGCGGACCGACTGTGCCGATCGGCCTGCCATTTTCGATTTTGCCGTGGCAGAGCAGTTTGTATTTCTGACCGCGAGCCTTGGCCTGGTCAATCTGCTCCTTGGTGATTGCACCGATGCCCTCCCGCCTGATCTCCTGCGGTGTGATTTTTACGTCCATCAGAACGTTCATCAAAGCGGTCAGTTTCGCTGCCGCATCCCATCCTTCCAGGTCCATGGCAGGATCTGCTTCGACAAAGCCTCTCCTCTGTCCTTCCTTTACCGCGTCTTCGTATGCCACGCCCTTTTCCATCTCGTTCAAAATGTAATTGGTCGTCGCATTGAGGATTCCTTTGATTTCCGTGATCCGACATCCCATCAGGGTTTCTTTCGCCAGGTTAAAGACTGGAACGCCATCCATGACGGCGGCCTCGTGGCAGAAGCAGACGCCCTTTGCCGCTGCCAGATCAGAAAGTTCCCTATAAGCCCAGGCGACCGGTCCTTTGTTGGCAGTAATCACGTGTTTTCCTCTATTGATGCCGTCTCTGATATGCTCGATGGCAGGCATCCCTGTCAGAATATTGATGGGCGTCAGCTCTATGAGAACATCATAATCAGCTTCCGCGATGACCTCCATCGCGCTTTTCTTCCCGTCAAACACCTGGTCGTCGAGATGTTCTATGTCGATGCCCCTGCTGTCTGTGAGCGCACCTTTGCTCCTGGTGCAGATGGCAGTGATCCGGACCTCAGTATCAAAATTTTTCACAGATATCATCCGTCTTCTGACGGAGCATCCTTGCAAACGCCTTTCCCACATTGCCGCAGCCGATCAAAGCCAGTTTGATTGTCTTCATTTTTTCCCCTCACCAATCTAAATACCGGACGGACGGCTCAGCCATCCGTCCGGCCATCCTGCCGTTATTTTCCTAAGACCAGTTTGTCAACAGCATCCTTGTAGTATGCGATGTCGTCTTCTGTGTGCAGTGCTTCCTTCTCTTTCAGGAGCGGGTACATGAAGTAGACGAGCAGGCCCTTCTCGGTATGCAGTCTGTTCTCCGCCTGCGGGATCAGGATGGACTGCTCGCTGTCCCATACATCGTCTGCGATTTCGTAGCCGCGGTTTCCCGGCAGGTTGTGCATCACTTTGACTGACGGCTTCGCCTTAGCCAGCAGTTCCCTGTTGACCGCGTACTTCGGATAGAAGGTGGCGATCTTCTTGTCCTTCAGATGGTCACTGCCGTGGTACCACCATGCATCCGTGGCGATGAAGTCCACCTGGTCGATGTATTCATACGGATCATTGGTCTGGATGAACTTCCCGCCGGATTTCTCCATCTCTGCCTTGCAGTATGCCACGTCTTCCGGCGCCATTTCCGCTTCCTCTGGTGCACAGGAGATGAAGGTCACGCCCATTTTGGACAAAAGTCTTGCCTCTGTCCTGCAGACGCCGCCGATGTTGTCGCCCAGCACGGAGTTGTCGCCGATGAACATGTAGACCAGGTCCTCGATCTTCTTCCCCTCTTCCATGTATTCCGTCATGGTGAACAGGTCACAGAGGGCCTGAGTCGGGTGCATGCACTTGGAGCTCATGCCGCTGAATACCGGGACATCGGAATATTTCGCCAGCTCGATGATGGTGTCCTGGGATTCCGTCCTGATCTCGATGGCATCGCACATGCCGGACAGTACCTGGGCCGTGTCCTTGATGGTCTCACGGTCCTCGCCGCAGTGCAGCGTCTTGGTCTCCAGATAGAGGGCATGGCCGCCCAGCTGGGTCATGGCTGCCTCAAAAGACCCTGGTCCTTGTGGACGGCTGGTCGAACATCATAGCCAGGGACTGGTCCTTCAGCAGCGGCAGACGGATACCCTTACGCTCCGCATCCTTCAGTGTTCTGATCACCTTGAGCATCTCAAGGTATTCTTCCTTTGTAAAATCATCTGTCTCGATAAAGTGTCTTACTTCCATTGTTTTTCCTCCTATATGTCAGAATGTAATATCTTCCCTCACTAACGGCATGCTCATACATCTCCGGGCCGCCTCTGCCTCTCGACAGCTCGCCGCACGGCATCTGCAGGACGCGGATTCCGTGCTTCTCCAGAAGCTCGTTGGTCACTTCGTTGCGGCTGTAGGTCACTACCGTGCCCGGTGCGATTGCCAGAGTATTGGTCCCGTCGTTCCACTGCTCCTTTCAGCGTCGATGTAGGAGCCGCCTGCACAGCGGAACACCTGTACACTGTCAAGGCCCAGGGTTCCGGCCAGAACCTTCTCCACCGGGGCGGAACGGTCTTTGTATACCAGCTCTCCATCCCTGCCCAGGCTGATTTCAAAAGACGTTCAGCGTCGCCTCGATGCCGGGATGGATGGTGAATTTGTCATAGTCGATCATGGTCAGCACCGTATCCAGGTGCATGAACTTCCTGTCGTGGGGGATGGTGAAGGCCAGCACCTTCTTGAAGGAATCCCTCGGCAGGATGTTGCGCGCCAGCTGCTCGATGGCTTCCGGCCTGGTCCTCAGGCTGCTGCCGATGGCGATGACGTCCTTTGACAGGACGGCGATGTCCCCCGCCCTCGATGCCGAAGGGGCTCTCGTTGCTGAGCCACATGGGCGTATCCCCGTCGGCAAAATCCGGGTGGTTACAGAAGATGTGCTGCCAGACCACGGTCTCCAGCTCCCCTGCCCAGCTTCTCCATGTTGTGGAAGCTCATGCCCCGTCCGATGGAGGAACCGGGATCCCTGGTGTAGTACAGGTTCGCCAGGGGCTCCGTATAGTACAGCTCGTACTCCGCGTCGGGGAAGAAGCGGCAGAAGTCCGCAGCCCCCGTTCCCCGATGTCGCCCTTCCTGACGCCTGCCATGATTTTGTCCGCCATGGCGCGGGCGTCCAGGGACAGCAGGTATTCCGCCAGCTGGCCCCGCAGGTGCCGTTATGGATGCCGTGGACGTCCAGGAACCGCTCAGGAATGCCCCGCGGCTCCCTTCCCTGTCGAAGGATTCCCGGAACAGGTCTTCGATGTAGACCACCTCCGTGCCCTCTGACCGCAGGATGTCCGCGAAGCAGTCGTGCTCGTACTGTGCCCCCTTCTTCCACGGGATGTCGTCGAAGAGGTGGCGCGGCATGGTCTGGGGATCACGCCGTCGATCTCGTCCCCGGGCCTGTGGAGCATGACCTTCTTCAGTCTTCCGATCTCCGAATAGACGTTAATCTTACTCATTGTTTCTCCTTTCTATTTCACTATTGCTAAAACACTCTGATTTTTTCTATCCTGTCAAATGCTTCTTTCAGCACAGGAATCTCTACTGTACAGGCAATCCGCAGATAACCTTCTCCGCAGCTGCCAAAGGCATTTCCCGGCAGCATCAGCACGTGGCATTCCTGCAGGATTCTTTCGGCAGCCTCCTCTGAGGTCATCCGGGTGTCTCTGATGTTGATAAACAGGTAGAAACTGCCTTTTGGCGGCTGGATGACATGCATGCCGGGAACCCTGTTGATTCGTTCCGCCGCATAACACATCCTTTCCCGAAAGGTTGCAACAAGCTGCGGCTGAATCTCCTTGCGGCAGCGCAGCGCATGAATCGCAGCTCTCTGGGAAATAGACGGCGCGGTAAAGACCACGTTTTCGTTGATCTGCTGAATCACTTTGATGATATGGGGCGCGGCGATGATGTTTCCAACACGCCAGCCTGTCATGACATAATCCTTTGAAAAACTGTTCAGCGTAATTGTCCGCTCCGCCATGCCCGGCAGAGATGCAAAAGGAACAAAGGGATGCTGATAGCTGTACGCCGTATAGATTTCATCTGAAATGACTACGAGATCGTACTCCTCAGCAATGGCTGCAATCTGCGCCATGGTCTCCCGTGTCAGGCAGCTCCCCGTCGGATTGTTGGGTGAATTGATGACGATCGCCTTCGTTCGTTCCGTTATGCAGGCTCTCAGCCTGGCGAGGTTGATCTGAAAATCCTCATTCTCGAAAGTATCCAGCTCTATGGGAATTCCCCGCGCCAGTTCCACCTGCTGGGGATAAGGCGTAAAATGGGGTGACTGCAGAATCACCTCTTCGCCGTCGTCTAGTACGGCTTCCAGCGCCAGATACATGCCCAGGGAAGCAGATGCCGTGACAAAGACCTCTTCATCGGCAACATCCATCTCAAATTCTTCCTTGTAGTAGTTGCAGATTTCTTTCCGCAGTTCGGGGTCGCCCCTGAAATCGGTATACTTGGTGTGACCGGATCTGGCGTCCTCATAGGATTTGTCGATGATGATCTGCGGTGTCACGATATCGGGATCTCCCAGGCTCAGGTTGATGACGTCGTCAAAGCACTTTGCCAGCACATCGGACTGTCCCATAGCCGTAGCCTGATCTTTCCAGTATCGTTTTGCAATAAACCGATGTTTCATTGTCTTAAATTTCTTTTAACAGTCCCGCGATGATGTCCAGACCCTTCTGCAGTACGTCCGGGCTGAAGGCATAGCCGATTCTGATGCAGTGCTCCATCTCGAAAACAAGAACCCGGCGTCGTCAGAACGCCTCTCTCCTTGACCAGGCGGACGCAGAAATCAAAGGACGGAATGTCTTTGTCGTAATACACCAGGGCTGTCGTACCGGCAACAGGTCTCACGTAGTCCACACCTTCCGTCTCCTTCACCCACTTGTCGAGGACGTTTCTTCCTTCCAACAGGATCTTGGCATTTCTCTCGTAGAGCTTATCTTTATGCGCAAGAGCCAGGCTTGCCAGAATATCGTCGATGTAGCCGCAGCTGATGGTGTCGTAATCTCTTCTGCCGCAGAACTGTTTCATGATTTCCTGATCCTTTGTCGCGATCCAGCCGATGCGAAGGCCTGCAAGACCGAAAACCTTAGACATGCTGGACGTCGAAATGCCCTTGTCATAGAGATCGGCAATGGAATACATGTAGCTTCCGTCTCTGAAATGCCTCTGTACGCTTCGTCGCAGAGTATGTAAGCCCCACCTTGTCAGCCATCTTGACGATTTCCATCATGACGTCTTCTGGAACAAAAGCGCCCGTCGGGTTATCCGGATTGCAGATGGAAATCAGCTTCGTGTTCTCATCGATCAAAGCTTCCATCTCCAGAAGGTCAGGTACAAATTCATTCTCTTTCTTCAGCCAGAGCTGTCTCACCTCGGCACCGATGGATTCAGGGATGGAATAGTGCTGCTGATAGGTCGGCAGTACGGTGACGACATTATCGCCCCCCCATTTGGTCTACCAGCGTCGCGATGACCATGTGGTTGGCGCTGATTCCGCCGTGGGTCGGCACCACGTCTTCCGGCGTCAGATCTCTGTAGAGGCCTGCAATCCCTTTCTTCCAGTTCAGGGGAGCAGTGGATATGTCCGTATCCAAGTCTCTCCCCTTTCAGCCCTGACAGAAATGCGTCCGGATCTTTTCCACAGAGTTCCAATAACTCCCCCGACTTCCAAAGAGTCGATACAGGTTTCTCCCAGGTCGTAAGTCAAAAATCCTTCGTACTCATCCATCCAGCGTTCCACTTTTAAATCTTTCCAGTTTCATAATGCATTCTCCTTTGTTACTTTCTATAATTCTATTGTCTGTCCCAAGCCTTGCTTTTTTTGCCGCTCTGATGGCAAGCATGCCTGTGGCGAGATCAAGAAGTGCGGTTCCTGTAGCATCGAAGACGGTAATCTGTTCATCATCCTCTCTGCCCGATGCTTTTTCCTGTGATGATATCACCGATGATGCCGCTGATATTTTCTCTGTTCATGATGCCTTTTTGATGGGAATCTCAATTTCTCCCACGTTGATACATTGCTCGATATCGTCCGTAAAGACCTTTGCATCTGCGAAGATTTCCGGGTCGATTTCCTCTTTGCCCGCCATGTCGGATCCGATGCAGGAAAAGTGGGTTCCCGGCTTGACCCATTCCTTTTTTGATGATGGGTTCTCGCGAAGGCGTGACGGTGATGATGATATCACTTGTGCCGGTCGCCTCTGCAATGTCTTTACCGCGGTAAATTCTGCTTTTACATCCTCTATGCCAAAGTCTTTTGCCAGGGTGCCTCTGAGGTTTTTTACAAATCTGTCTGCATTGTCATAGTCCAGTCCGTCATAGACCATCACCTTTTTCAATTCCAGGGAAGCTGAGCAGGGTTGCCGCTGCCTGGAAGGTTGCCACGTGTCCTGCCCCCACGATCAGCAGATTTTTCGCATGCTTTCTCGCCAATAGCTTTGCCCCGATGGCGCCGGCAGCACCGGTTCTGATGCCTGTAATATGGGAACCGTCCAGCAGCCCGACAGGCGCTCCGGTCTTTGCATCAAAGATCAAAATGGTGCCCAGCAGTGCCGGCAGGCCTGCCTTGCCGTTCTCCTCAAACCAGGATACTGACTTCAGGCCGTAGATACCGGCATCCTTCAGCCATCCCGATTTGATATCCATCTCTGCACTGCCTGGTACAAACTCCTCTGTAATCAAAGGATAAATTGCCGAAGCCCCGGCAGACTGGGCCCGATAGACTTCTTCTATGGCAGCAATCACGTCCTCCATCTTCAGCACCTTGACGGTGTCTTCCATTTTCAAGACTTTCATCTCTAACATTTTCTCGTCTCCTTTCCGCCTCTGTTCGATTTCAATAACATTTTACTTGCAGACAAGTCTGTTTTTTTAGTATTTTTTTTTGAATTCTCTCTATATTTTTTTGGTATTTTACCAATCGAAATTGGCGGAGATCTGTTTATAATTAGATGTATAGAAAAACAGCGGAGGAGGTTTTAGAATGGCACTGACAGTAAAAGATATCCTGCAGCTTGACGGTCTTTCAAAGATGCGTCTCATCGCAGGCGAGGGCGGTCTGGATCGTTACGTGGTTTCCCTCGGCATCGCAGATAATGAATTTTCTTCCTTTGCCGATCAATCAGAAAGGAACGTCTTTGAGGCGGACATGATCATACTGAGCACCCTGCTCTTTGCCAAAGAAGAACCTGGCCTCATCCTTTCAACGACAAAATTTCTCTGTGAAATCGGCGCTGCCGCCTTTGCCTGTAAGACGACAATCTTTGAGAAGCTTCCCCAGGAGGTCATCGACTTTGCCAATGCACACGACTTCCCGATCATTCAATACGACGCTGACCTTTACATGGAGAGCATCATCTTCGAAATACTGGATGCGGTTCGAAAAGAGGACGACAATTTCTTTTCGGAAGAAAACCTGGATCAGATGATTGCGGGCAATCTGACAAAAACACAGATCTATTCCCTGAGCAAAAACATCTCCCTGAAGCTGAAGGAATATGTCATGGCCGTCTATATCAAAGGGGAAGACGAGGATTTTCAACTCAATCTGGAGCGTTATTCAAAGGTCTTCTATCTCAATCGCAACCTGAACACCAAGGCCCTCGTATGCAAATACAAAAACGGCCTCTTTGCGCTCCTGACCGCCCGTCAAAAGAAAAAACAAAGTTTTGCAATCATATTACGTGAATTAATGGAGTTTCTCTCCTTCCAAAGAAGGACTCTATGTCAGCTGCAGCCGCATTCACGACCCCTATAAAGAACTGGATCAGTGCATCAGAGAAAGCTATTACACCCATATCGCTTCCAAGGCGGAAGAAAAATCCTTTGGCAGCTACGATAAAATCGGCGCTTATCAGCTCCTGGTGCCACTGGCCGATACAGAGGCCATGAAGGATTTCATGACTTCCCTGATCGATCCAATCAGAGAAAAGCCGGAGTTCTTCGAAACGATCAGGCAGCTGGCGCTCAATGAAGGGGACATCTTCAGAACGGCATCGTCCCTCCAGTGTCATCACAACACCATCCGTTATCGCATCAGCAAGATCAAGCAGTTCCTGTTCTGTGAAGAGATGAGCGATCAGGAGTTCTACGTCAACATCTCCCTGGCTGTGCGCCTCTATATGCTCAATGAGAATAAATGATATATGGATAAAAAATACTTTGCATAGGTTATTGACTTCCCCATATAACTGCAAACAAGCAGCGCTTTGCCGCAGCCACAAAGAAACGGCTCACAGCATTGTTTTCGAAATGCTTTGAGCCGTTTCTTTCATTTTACAACTTATAAAATACAGGTTTCCGTTCTTTGTAGACTGCATAATACTTAAATCCGCATGTCTTTACGATCTCCCCTGCCTCTTCAAAGCACTCTCCCACACGCTGCGGGGGTGTGCGCATCGGAGCCAAGGTGATGATCTCGCCGCCAAGCTCCGCATAGCGGCTGATAATTTCAACCTTCGGGTTGGTCAGCCCCAGGCTTTTCAGCCTGGAGGTGTTCACCTCTATGCCCCTGCCAGACTCAATCAGAGCCTGCAGGATGTTGTCCAGTACGTCACCATATTTGCTGTAGGAAAGGTCTCGATGGCGCCCGGCGCATATCGGAAGATAAAGTCCAGATGGCCGCAGACATCGAAGTCTGGTATCCTGACGATATTCTCGTACTCCTCCTGAAAGTAGAGCCTGCAGATTTCCTCTGTGCTCTTCCCCTCATAGGTTCTGAGATCATCAGCGCCCTTCCCTCTGAAATTATGGGTCGAGCCGATGATGAAATCAAAGGGATAGTCTCTCGCATACGCCGCCAGCTTTTCCGGCAGGTGGGGCTGTAAGCCCAGCTCCACCCCCGTCAGCACTTCAATTCTGCCCGCATACGCTTCTTCTCTGATCTGCGCCAGATCAGCAAGATATCCTTCCATATCGTCCGTGTCACCGATCAAAAATGTAATTGTCCGGCGGGAAGATGGGCTGGTCGTAGTCCTGATGCTCCGTGATACAGATGTGCTTCATGCCCAGCCGCAGCGCACTTTCGATTTGATGGCGAACCGGCGTCTTGGAGTCGCTGGACCACCTCGTATGTATATGCATGTCACTAATCATATATCAGCCTTCTTTCTTCTATGCAGTTGCAGTTTCCGCCTCTTTTCAAGCGGTTTCATGCAGATTCCGTAATGCTGTAGAAGTATGCCAGAATCCAGATGGCGTAGCTCATGAAGCAGAATGGGAAGTATTGTGCGATCGGCACGCCCAGTACAGACGGATAATAGATGCCGGAAGCCGACCAAGGAATGAACCCAGCCGTACCGGTACAGAAGTCCTCCATGGTTCTGGACAGATTCAAGGTGGACAGTCCCATCTCTTTGTACTTCTCCGAATACATTTCGCCTGTGAGAATCAACGCCAGTGTCGAACTTCCTCCGATCGCCGTCAGAACTACACAAGAAATAGAAGTCACGAAGACGAGGCTGAATCTGGTCTTCACAGACAGCAGCAGTTTTCCCAGCAGCGCTTCGATGGCGCCGATATGCTCCATGATCGCCGCAAAATATAAGCAGATATATACCGTGATAAAGGATTTCATCATGGAAGCCAGCCCGCCTCTGTTGAGCAGGGCCATGGCGTCGTCACCTGCCTCAGCAGCAACAAAGCCGCTTCTTGCACCTTCTACCATTTCTAAATTAAATCCGCTGTAGAGGGCTGTGATTCCGTCCTCCAGGCTGAAACCCCGGTAGAACACGCCAATCAAAAAAGCGCGAGAACGGCAGACAGCATCATGATGACGGTCGATGGTTTTTTTGGCGATACAGCCGTAAATCAAAAAGCACCATCGGCAGCAGACGATGACGTTCCATTTGAACGCGCCGTCCAGCGCATCGAGGAGGCCTGCAGGGGTGTTTTCCGGCAGGCCCGCCGCACCTGCATCCGCTTTGATGCCCATGACCGCGTAAATGACCAGTCCAATCAATCCTCCCGGTACAACCGTCTTGGACATGTTTTTTGATGTGGTCGAAGATGTCATTCTTTGTCGCAAGAGATGCCAGAATCGTCGTGTCAGATAGCGGAGACAGCTTGTCGCCAAAAATGGCGCCAGTGTAGCAGGCGCCAGCCACTGCTGCTGATGTTTACGTTCGGCATCGCCATGGCAATTCCCATCATGGTGATGCCGGCGGTAGCCGCAGATCCCCAGGGACGTTCCCGTACAGGTTGAAAAGATCGCGCAGAGAATGAATGCCGAAACCAGAATCCACTTGGCGCTGACCGCTGCACGCCGTAGTAGATGAACATGGGAATCGTACCGGAGAACATCCACGCCCCCAGCAAAAAACCTACGGCGATCAGCACCGAGTTGGCCGGCGCGGCCGCCTTGACCTTCTCTGCGGAAAACTCTTCCAGGTCCTTCCACGTGTAGCCGCATCGCCAGCCGATAAATACCACGTACATGAGGGCGATTCCCATCAAATCAGGTGCAGACAAATCGGCCAGAGAGCCGAAGAAGAAGATCACCAATAATACCAGTACCGCACTGAGTGCTTCGATCAAAGTCGCCTTTCTTTTTTCCTTTTGTTTCTTCATAGTTCGATTTCTCCTTTCAAAAATCTTTTTTTTCATTATAAGGGATTTCACCCTATTTCAGCTTAGAAGTTTTCAAAAAATCTGTCTATTGTTTGGCAAAAAATACCAAATAATAGACAGTGCAATATCGCTATAATGAAAGCAGAAATCTTTTGGTATTTATCTCACAAAAACACAGAGCGGCTGCTCCGTGTTTAAAAATTTACATTTATGTAAGTGGGCTCCGTTTCTTTTTCAGAAGTCCGCCTATTCCAATCAAAATTACCAGTATCAAAAGAATCCCCAGACCAGAAATCAGAAACCACATGTGCACACCCATCTTTTCCGCAACCGGACTGCTGATCAGAAGACCGATGGGCATGGTAAAGGCTGTGACCTGGCCGATCAGAGAAAAGGCCCTTCCCATCTTTCCGGCGCCACAGTCTCTTGAATGTAAGCCGTCAGTGGAATTCCATGGACATTTCCAAAGGCTCCCATAGCTGCACAGGTACCAGCAAATATGATCCATCCCACGAAGGTCGCCGGCATCAACCCACAGATGGTCGTAGCCACACCGATGCCCCACAGACCCAAATAGGACGTTCTGATTTTGTTTTTGATCTTCAAAACGCTGCCGAAGAGCACTGCAGCAATCATCATGCCAGCAGCGAAGGCAACTTCTACGATGCTTCCGTACATAGCGGACAGATCAAAATAATCACTGGTCATCAGCGGATAGAAGGTAGACAGCGGCGCAAAAACAGCATGCACAAAACCTCTGCAATGATCAGCGTCGACAATTTCTTGTCCTCTCTGTACACTTGAATTCCTTCTTTAAAATGAGCAAAAAAACGACTTTATGACGCTCATGGTTTTCAAGACGTGGAATCTTCACTGCGGCCAGTGCCGCACTGGCAAAGATCGCTCCAATGACGTCGGTTAACAGCACCAGCGACATAGGGGAGCGCCGCATACAGGGCTGCCCCGATCACTGGCCCTAAGATAAAAGAACCTGCCGTCATCAGTGCATCCAGCCATTTACCCTGACCAGCTCTTCTGCTGGTACCAGCTGCGGTATGATTGACTGAATCGCCGGCTGATGGAAGGTGCCGCCAATTCCTCGTACAAATAGAATCACCAGGACCGCCCATATGGGGAATGTAATCGCGTTAAGCAAAAATGCCGCTGCCAGCGCTGCCAATCCATGGATAAATCTGCCGTGATGCAGATGATTTTCCGGCTGTATTTATCTGCGGCAACCCCGGCAAAGGGGCTGAGAAACGCCATAGGAGATATGCAGCCAACCCTGCGACTCCCCCATAATCATCGGCGAAGCGGTCTGTTCTGCCAACCACCAAATCAAAGCAAACTGGACGGCTGAGCTTCCAATCAAAGAAAATGGCCTGTCCTATCGCAATGGTTAGAAATCTGCCCCGCCATTTTGTATTATTTTCCATCTTCGTTCTCCTCTATTTTTTCGTTATACAATAGCAAACCTCATTTGGGAACAAAAAAGATAACTCTGATCTTGGAGTTATCTGTAATCAAACAAATGGCGTATGCAAAGAAAGGTACGTAAGACCTCATTGTCTCGTCAGATAGCGATTTCATGACCTCATGCATCCATATTGTTAAGTAAGTACAACAAATAACTCCTGTCTTTTCGGAGTTTCTCATTCATTGTTCCTCATCTTAACGTAGATACATCAAGCCACCTCGCCTTCTTCATAATTGTTTTCATCATAACAAGTTTTCAGCCAGATAGCAAGCGTTTTTTCTTCTGTAACATGGCAACCCCATGAAATAAATTGACACGCCTTCATTCCTCAAAAAGCAGGGCATGATGGCACAAAACGCTGCCCATGCCCATATTTCCGCCTTCATTCTTGATTTTTTAAGTTTATTTGCGCTACCCCTTTGCAAACAGGGATTTATACTATAGAAATTGCTATATAAGGAATTTTATGGAATGATATTGACCGAACCTGATGGGTAAAAGGGCAAATGCCTTTGAAATCAGTCAGATTTTTCTCTCGCACGCAAGTAGGTCGTCGAAATTCAAAAAATGAAGGCAGATTGGTTTACAATAATTAAAAAAGTGCAAGTAACGGCTCAACAAATGAAAATGAAGGCGCACACAAATGTTTTCATGCGTTTGCCGTGTCTTTTTTGTAACCGGGTCACAGAAGTCAGTCATATATTAATGCTATACTTTGTTTATCAAATAAAGAAAAAAGGAGTTGATATTATGGCTAAGGCTTTTTAATAAGAATAATTTTTAATGAGGAAGTCCTCAAATCCGACGTACCGGTAATGGTGGACTTTGGGCATCGTGGTGCGGGCCATGCAAGATGCTGGGTCCCGTCATCGAAGAAATTGCAGAAGATGCAGACGGCTACAAAGTCGGCAAAGTGAACATAGATGAAGAACCAGAACTGGCAAGAAGCTATGGCATCATGAGCATTCCGACCGTCATCGTCTTTGAGGGAGGCAGACCAGTTAAACAGTCCTCCGGATTTAAACCAAAGAAAGCGCTGGAGGCCCTCATCCAGAATTAAACATATAAAAGGCTGACCGCTTGAACGAAAAATGACTGTTCATGCGGCAGCCTTTTTTCATACATAAAACCGGCTGGATTAATGGCATAAAAAACTACTTTCATTATCCGGTAACTTTTCATAGAGAGTTTTGGTCTGTGATTTTGATGCCGCCGCGGAAGACTTCTATTACCCCCTGCGGAAGACAGTTGCTTCAGAGTCCGGGTCACTGCCTCACGGGCGCTGCCGATGGCCTGGGCCAATTTTTCCTGGGTCATATGTACCGTATCGCCGCCAGTCCTTGCCGTTTCATCGAGAAGAAAGGTAATAATTCGTTGTTCCAAAGTCATGAACAGCATCTGCTCTACTGCCGAAATCACATCTGAAAAACGCTCTGTAGTCAATCGGTAGACATAGTTTTCAACATAGACGTTCTTCTCTTTGATGTCAGAAATGATATTGACGGGAATCAGTATCGCCTCCACTTGGCCTCTGCCGATACCTGTGCCGGAAATGAAATCTGCGACAACATGCAGGATGCGGATAGGAGACACACGTCGTCTTCTGCTAAACGTGCGATGGTCACTTCCCCTGCCGTCTTCTGAATAAAGATACAGCCTGATAACGCCTGATTTCACATATAACACGCCCAGACAGTCCATTTCCGTCGAAGCGATCATTTGGTTCTCCGAGAATTGAACAATCCTGGCCTGAGACTGCAGTCGCTCTTTTTCATCTTCCGTCAGGTACTGCCAAAACGGAAATACGCTTAAATCTATTCGTTCCATAGTTCCACCCACTTTCTTTGTATTTATATTATCACGGCACCTAATATATTACTACACCTGCAAGACCTGTCAAGACCATCAAGACCATGGGATTGACCTTTACTTTTTTGCAGCAGGAGAATCAGTGCGCCAGTAAAAATCGCCGCCGCCCTGAAATCAAAATGTGCTGGCAGCATTAGCCGCGAGTTTCCGTAAAGTTAATAAGATAATGATACCCGCTGCCGAAGTAATCAAACCGACAGATGCCGCCTTCAATCCTTTCAGCAGTCCAGACAAATACACGGACTTCTGATGACTCTGAAAAAACCAGCAGAGCACGATGGAGATAACAACGCCTGCCAATATGCAGCCGATGGTCGCCAGGACAGCGCCCCAGATCCCCGCAACCTGCAGACCCACAAAGGTGGAAGTGTTGACAGCCAGGGGACCTGGCGTCATCTGGGATATGGTGATGATATCTGCAAAGGTTTTCTGGGTAATCCAACCGTGAATCTGCACGACTTGCTCCTGAATCAGAGGGATAATCGCGTAGCCGCCCCCAATGCTGAACAATCCGATTTGAAAGAAAGTCAGAAAAAAGATAGATCAGCATGTTTTACCCCCTTCCCCTGCAGCCACCATAGGCGAACCAAACAGATCATTCCGCAGCTTACCAGCACTACGGCTGCGTTGATCTGACAGAAGAAATTCGCAACAAAGGCCGCTGGAATCAACAGAGTCAGAAGCCGTGATCCGTCTTTGGCTACAAATCTGGCCATATCGATAATTACATCTACCATCAGAGCGGCGACTCCGCCTTGCATGCCTTTGAGAACCGCCGTAACCAAGGCGCTGCCGACGAAGACGTCGTACCAGGTAGAAACAGCCATCAAAAATCAGAAGGGGCGGAATTATAGCTGCCATACAACTGACACCAGCACCCAGCCAGCCCAATACGCGATACCCGGCGAGGGCAGTCAGATTGATGGCAATCGCTCCCGGCGCAGATTGAGATATGGCGGCAATGTCCATCAGCTCCTCTTCAGAGAACAATTCCTTTTTCTCTACGTAATACTTTCGTACCATAGGCACCACCACATAACCGCCGCCAAAAAAAAGTAAAGGCACTGATAAACAAATTGATATTGAAGAGCCACAGGCCCTGTTTTAGTTGATCCTTCTTGGACATTTTTAAATTCCCTTTCTGTCATTCTGTCGATTGATTCATTTGTTCCTCGACACAAATGCCGACACGGAGGGACATATAATTTTGAAATTCCCTCCGCAGCAAAACCGCTGTCGCTTTTGTCACCGTTCATAGTATACCTCTTGTCATAGTATAAGAAAAACGATATAATTTAATCATAAGCATTCATTTTATTCATGTGAAAGATAAGAGCAGCGTCTCTATCCATCCGAAGCTGAGGGCAGCCATAGAGTGCCGCACACGAAGGCGCTGTACACTTCGCAGAGCTGGACCATGAAGGAGGATACAAAATGGACATGACCTTTCGTCATCTGGAAATCTTTAAAGCGGTTGTCGAAACAGGCAGCTTTACCAAAGCCGCGAAAAAACTATTTATCACCCAGTCTGCCGTTTCCCATGGGATTCACGATCTGGAGAAGATGACCAAAACGCCGCTCTTTGATCGTCTTTCCCATAGAGTCCAGATTACACGAACTGGGAATTACTGTTACAAGAAGCCGAACCGCTCCTGGCTGCTGGCCAAGCCCTCTCCTCTCGGCTCCAAACCTTGAAAACACGGCGTCAATTCACATTGCCTGTAACATCACAATTGCTAATTTTCGCCTGCGGGCTGCTGACAGACTTCTCCAAGGAATATCCCCATACCTCTGTAAACGTAGATGTGGTTCCGGCAGCTACGGCCATAGATCATTGGTAACGGGAAAAGCGGACTTAGCTTTGATCGAAGGCGCCATTCCACAAGAACCTTTCTGCAGCAAAGAGATGGGAGCCTATCTTTTGAAAGTAGTCTGCAGCCCTGACTATCCACTGCAGCAGACAGAATTGACCTCCGAACTGTGCAGAAACGACTTTTATTGCGAGAACCCGGCAGCGCCATTCGGGACACGCTTGAAAGCCAGCTTTATTTAGCGGGCAAAACGGTTTATCCGCTCTGGTGCAGTGTCAACGACTCTGCCCTGCTGGCAGCCGCTTTGTGGCAGGGCTCGGTATCGCCATCCTGCCGGAAACCTACGTGCCCATCTGGCATCGAGAGATAAATATCTCTCAAAACCGCTGAAGGCCTTTATAGAGACGTGTAGTGCCCTCAGGTGATAGGCTATTCCGTGAGGAAGGCGTTCATCTTTTCGCCAGCCTTCCGCCACAAAGTAACCTTCCTGGTGGGCGGCTCTCCAGTTTATTTCGATCTCACTCCGTCCGTCCGATGGAAAGCGGTCCCATGGGAGCGATGACAAGGCTCTGCCTGCGGCCTCTTCTGCTGCGATGAAATACAGTGTTTCGTTGTAAAGTCTTCGTCCTGCTTCTCAGTGCCGCCGCCATCTTTGGATATTTCCTGTATTTCAGCGCGGCTGCAACTGCAGCTCGGCTGTTCTTTTTCCTGTAATCACGAGGTCTGGTCAGAACGACGACATTTTTTTTCGTTGCCCTGTCTGATGGACTGTTTCAATGGAATAGAATCTGAAATACCGCCGTCCATGTACAATTTTCCATCGATTTCAACCATGTTTGCCAGCAGGGGCAGTGAACTGAAGCCCTCACGTATTCAATGTCCTCAAACATATCCTTAATGATCGGATACTCCGGTTTACCGGTTTCGCAATTGGTCACCACAGCTTGAAACTTGGTGCCGCTTTTCAAAAAGCCTCATTGTCGATGGGATAAAGCTCTTTTGGGAATTTTGTAATAGAGAAAATCTGCGCCAAAGAGATCTCCGGTTTTCCGCAGGCTCCGCATGCTGCAATACTCTTTGTCGTCCAGATAGTCGGTAGCCGTGGCATAGGCACGTCCCCGCTGCCTGCAGACAAAGCTGCATCCGTGGCAAGCGCCGGCGGATACGCCGATTACGTTGTCAAATCGAATCTCCTGATCCAAAAGATAATCGATGACGCCGGCTGCAAAGATGCCCCGCATACCGCCGCCCTCTAAAAATCAAAGCATTACTCATATCTATTTCACTTCCTTTATTTACATTTCCACTAATTTCCCTGAACCGAAAAGGTAGAGGCAGGCTTCCTTCACAGGCCGTCCTTTTGAAGCCTCCAGCGCTTGTCGGTAGATTTCAATCTGTCCCCTATAGGTTCGGCGTAATCGCTTCGCCTCCTGATCAGAAGTCCTTATTTTCATCAATCCAGTTGGTTTTATAGTCGAGAAGCACAAAACCATCCCCTTCCTCAAAATAGCAGTCGATGATACCCTGAACGATGACGGTTTCCCCTCCATCTCCATCTGCAAGTCAAAAAGGCCGCTCCCGGTCCAGCCTGCCGGCTCGATAGGCGCTGGCACAGCGATGTCCTAGCTCCGAAGTAAAAAAATCAGCAATGCGGGACAGCTCTATGGCTTTTTAAATCCTCCGTCTGGAAAATTTCACGATTAGCATAGTCTGCCGCCGCCTCTTCAATGTACGGCATCCCTTCCCGTTCTGCCCGGTCAAAGTCAAGCCGTTCCATGATGCTGTGATAGATCGTCCCTTCTCTGCCGCGGTCAGCCGTCTTTCGCCCTGCCTGAACTTTGGCACGGCAAGCACTGTCTCAAACTCCCTTTGGTCGCTCAGTCCCATGCGATAGACTTCTGTCACAGAATACTTGGATTTGAGTTTACGGGATGACTCATAAGGATAGTTGAAATTCAGCCTCCACAGCACTTCTGCCTCTTCTTCTGGGGTAAGGCGTCTGTCAAAGATATCTTTTCCCCATCGGATTTCCCTCTATACCGCTTTTTCCACAGAATCGGGCGACAACCTGTTGGCGTCTACCAGTTCAAAGCGGGAAACGTCTCCAATCATATCCAGATACATCGTATCACCGCCCAGGCCGATTTGACGGCTCTCCATAAATTTTGCACCGTCTCTGACCGTACCTGTCAGGTAAAGCAAGTCTTTCGCACGGGTCAGCGCCACATAGAGAACTCTGATTTCTTCACTGACCTCCTCTTTGTGAATCTGTTTCTGAATCAGCCGCTGCAGCGGCGTCTGTTTATACCAATGCCCTTCAAAATCGGTAAGCGTCATGCCGATGCCGATGTCTTTGTGCAAAGCGATACCGCTGCCAATCTTGGTGTAATTGAGTCTTCGGCCCATACCGCAGACAATGACCAGGGGAAATTCCAGCCCTTTGCTCTTGTGAATCGTCATAATGCGCACCAAGTCGTCGTTTTCTCCTACCACCTTCGCTTGGCCCATAGGCACGCCCCGTCTCTTCACTGCGTCGATATAACGGACAAAAACTATATAGGGAGCTCTGTCTATCTGCCGCAAATTTTTCGGCCTTGTCCACCAAAGCCCGCAAGTTCGCCTGACGCTGGGTTCCTCCCGGCATGGCTCCCATTTCCAGATAGTAACCAGTTTCCAGCAGCAGCTTTCCAGATGAACTGCCCCAAAGGCTGTGAGGTCGCCATAGTCTTCCACTTCTTTATGGAATCCAGCGCGACTCTGCATTTTTTCCCTTAATGGCTCTAATTTACCTTCTTTGGCGAATTTAAGAAAGGCTGCCGCATACTGTCCGTTTTTTGCAGGCGGCTCTGATTTGTCCCAGTTCATCGGTGGAAAAGCTGAAAATCTCCGAATGCAGCACGCTGATCAGCGGCACATCCTGCATTTTATTGTCTATCACCGATAAAGATTCATAAATACGTTGATTTCCATGGTATCAAAGTATCCCTCACTGTCATCTACAAAACTGTCAACGCCGTTTTCTTTTTAGAATGCTGCGATATACATCAGCGTAATTTCTTACGCCTCTCATGAGAATGACCATATCGTGTAGACGGATTTCCCTTTCGATGCCGGCTTTATGGTCAAAGAACTTCCTGCCCAAGTTCTCTTTTATCAAACAGCATATTTCGAGCTTCGATTTCGGCATTCTTCAGATTGGCCAGCTCTTCATCGGCATCATCGATGGTAGACGTGTCCACCACTTTTACTTCCGGCACGTAATGATAAGGACCATCATAACTGACGCCCGGATAAAGCATGGCATCCTCATCGTAATCTTCCATCAGATTCTCAAAGATGTGATTGATTTCAGAAAGAATCAACGGCTTGCTGCGGAAGTTCTGGTTCAGATCGATTTTGGTGGATTGCTCATTTTCTGCACTGCCGTAGGAAAGGTATTTACGCTTGAAAATCTCTGGCTCCGCAAGTCTGAATTTATAAATGCTCTGTTTCATATCGCCGACCATAAAGAGATTATTATTTCTGGCCACCTTAGCGATGATCTCCTCCTGCAGAATGTTGGTGTCCTGGTATTCATCGATAAAGATATATTCAAATTTTTTTCTGTAATGGTCCTGCGCCTGGGTCTCTTCAAAATAGAAAGGCAATAATGTTCGATGTCGTTAAAATCGACCAGCTTTCTTGTCCGCTTTATTGGCCTTAAAAATCTGGTCAAAATCTTCCAGCAGCTTGCGCAGAGTTTCCGCTTTCGGTGCCGTCTCGTTCATTTCTGAGACCATTTCTTCCAGACTCTGGGTAAAGAAAAGACCTTTGATATCATTGATCAGGCCAGAGGCCTTTTTTCGGCAAGCGGCCGCCAGATCTTTGACCTGGGCATAGGCTTCTTTTTTTCCTCTTTCTTAGCCACCAGTCTGACAGCCTTGAAGGCAGCGATACAGTTACTCAGATCCGTCAGGTCCTTTCTGGCTGCCGCCTCTGCCATCTGCTGGTAAAAAGCAAAGCTCTTCTGACGCTGTTTTTCCGCCAATCGAGAAAGACCGGCTGCCGACAGTTCTTCGACTGCCCGCTCTTCAAATTGTACAGCCTTCTCCACTGCATCGCCGATATAATCCCAGATATAGTTCATAACTGGTGACAGCAGGAACGCTTCCGGCGGAAGAGAGAGTTCCTCTATTTTTTTCTTTCAGCCACTGCCAAGGGGTAAGGCAGGGACTGGAGCACGTTATAGGACGTATTGATAATGTCTCTGATCTTGTTTTGATTTCGGTCCGAACTGTACCAGTTGAGGAAATCGTAAAACTCCTTTGCATCGGATGCAAAGCACTGCTCCATCAGCTGGTCCATGGAATCTTCTTTGATGATGGTTCTCTGCGCGTCGTCGCAAATGGCAAATCGGTTCAATATCAGTCAAAAAGAAAAAGGTCTGATGACGTCCAAGGCGAAGGCATGGAAAGTACTGATATTCGCTCGCGGCAAAAGATTTAGCTGCTGCCTCAGGTTTTGAGAATTTGCCGGATCAGCGTCGATTTCCTGATTGATGGCAACGCGGATTTTTTCTCTTTCATCTGCTGCTGCTGCATTGGTAAAGGTCACGATTAGCATTCTATCAATAGATACGCCGTCCTCTATGATTAATTTTTGATGCGCTCGACCAAAACCGCTGTCTTTCCGGATCCGGCGGCGGCGGCGACCAGTATGTTCTTTTCTCTTTCGTCTATCGCTCTCTGTTGTTCTCTTGTCCAGTTCATTTTTGCTCTCTTTTCTTTTGTCCTGCTTGTTTTTCTATCGCCATCTAGGGTATAAATATTG